>Ga0268357_100062_pt1 | contig 206994 bp, 189 predicted proteins | sample BioMet10_FD_192466 | JGI IMG/M metagenome (GOLD analysis project Ga0268357, IMG submission 192466) | Sewage microbial communities from Oakland, California, United States - Biofuel 10 (Illumina Assembly) | ecosystem: Engineered > Wastewater > Sewage > Unclassified | place: USA: California...
ATCAGTATTTTAAGAAATATTTCTTGCGTAAGGTGGCCGAAGGAAAAAATAAACATCTGGTATTGAATAACATTGAGAACAAGTTACTTAAAATAATTTTTGCTGTAATCTCAAACAGGACTCCTTATATACAAGGTTATTGTTCAGTTAATCCTGTTTTTATAAAATCTGCATAAATTTTTACAGGTTATTTATTTCTAAGATTGACTTTGTCATAATATTCTGCCACCTATGAAGGTTGAGCTTGTCGGAAAGACGAACTGTGTAATTCTTTTCCTTGTATTTTGCTGCTTGTTTTGCGTATGTTCCAGTACTCAGGTTATTGGGCCTGTTTTATTTCTGTCCTGCACTTACCGGAATATCTTCCTTCTCTTTTTTGAAACTTCTCAGCAGCGAAAGCACTCCAAGCATATATGCTGAGATGAAGTATCGATCGTATGTTGCCGGAAACAATATAAAATGTAAAACAATAAAAACAAAACTTATAATTGCAAGTACGTTAAACTGTTCTTTAAAAAGCTGTGAAGCATGTTTTATATCTCTCATTTTATACAGCCATATTGCGGCGGCAAGAGCGTATATGTTAAAAGCCTTATTAATTAACATGCTTATAACTCCCTTGAACAAAGCTGTAACATACATAACCGGCGTCAGTTCGTGAGGGGTGGAAATAGGTCGTGGTATAATGTTTACAAGCGTAAAATAAAAAATTGTACTCCAGCCCGGGTTTGAATAGAAAATTCCTATGCTGAAATAAATAAGTATTGATACGCAGATTGATAATACACATTTCAAGGCATCGCATTTGTTTGCGTAGTACATTGCAATAACCATCAAAACTGAAAACAAAATAAAATCTGTCCTTATACCAATTATTAAAGGCAGTAGTATAAACAGGATATTCAGTTTTTTTGTTAAATAAAGATAGGCGGTTGCAATAACCGCAAAAAACATAAGAGCATCGGGAGTTGAGTACCTTGCAAGATCTAAAATACCAACGGCAACAGCCAATGGGGGAATGGTAAAAACAAGTTTCTCCGGCAAAAACCTGATTGCTATGAGATACAGAAAGAAGATAGCCGCGGCAACGGATAACCCCGAAATAAGATAAATGGATGTAATAATATTAAAACCGGTCTTATAAAAAAGATATATTAAACCGTTATAAACCGGACGGATTTTATAAAATGGCAATTGCTCTTTGAACGCCACTGTATCGGTTCTTATCGCGTGTCCGAATCCGTTGCTGTTTTCTTCGGCAATAAATTCATAATGATCTGCCGATAGCCTGCTTTTTAACTGAGAATAAGTAAAAGCGTTTAATTGTCCGGCATCACCCAATTCAAACGATTTTGCCGAAGCGACATAACCTATAATATCCCAGTTATCATAAGGCTTATAAACGGATAGCAATAATGCAAAAGCGGCCAGTATAAAAAACATTATTCTGGCTGCCAATAATAACGGTTTTGTCATATAAAAATTCCGGTTTTTTCAACAATTTTTAATATAGGGTATTTATTAGTATTGTCAAGTCACATTTAACTTTTACAAATTATTTATTCGGCGCTTTAACAGTAAAACGCTATTTAAGCATAGGCATTATTATACCTGATTCTTTGGCATTTTCAATTGCCCGTTCATATCCGGCATCCGCATGGCGGATAATTCCCATCGCGGGGTCATAATTCAGTACGCGTTTAATTCTTTCCTCGGCTTCGGGTGTGCCGTCTGCAACTATAACCATTCCGGCATGAATAGATTTTCCTATACCCACGCCGCCGCCATGATGCAGAGAAACCCAGCTCGCCCCGCCTATAGTGTTCATCAGAATGTTGAGAATAGGCCAATCGGCTATGGCATCGCTTCCGTCTTTCATTCCTTCTGTCTCTCGGTTTGGTGAAGCAACCGAGCCGCAGTCAAGGTGGTCGCGTCCAATAACAATTGGCGCGGATACTTTTCCATCCGCAACAAGGCGATTAAAAATAACGCCCATCTTTGCTCTTTCGCCATATCCTAACCAGCATATTCTTGCCGGAAGGCCCTGAAAATGGACTTTTTCCCTTGCCATTTCAAGCCATCTTATTAAAGCTGAGTTTTCAGGAAATGCTTCTTTTACGGCTTCGTCTGTTGTATAAATATCTTCCGGTTTTCCCGATAGCGCAACCCAGCGGAACGGGCCTTTTCCATCACAGAAAAGGGGACGGATAAACTCTGGTACAAACCCCGGTATGTCAAAGGCGTTTTCAACTCCGTTCGCTTTGGCCTCGCCGCGTATATTGTTTCCGTAATCGAACGCAACGGCTCCCCGTTTTTGAAATTCGAGCATCGCTTTAACATGAACAGATATTGTTTGTTTTGAGAGGTCTATATACTTATCAGGATTAGTTTTTCTAAGACTTATTGCTTCTTCAAGAGAAATTCCCATGGGGACATAGCCATTCAAAGTATCGTGCGCTGACGTCTGGTCGGTTATTATATCTGGCAGGATATTCCGTTTAAGAATTTCAGGCAATACCTCTCCCGCGTTTGCAACAAGTCCCACTGAAAGAGCCTGTCTGTTTTGTTTTGCGTTTAGGACAAGCGCCAAGGCTTCGTCCAGGTTTTCGGAAAGCTTATCAATATAACCGGTATCAAGCCTTTTTTGAATTCGTTTTTTGTCAACATCAACACCAAGAAAGGCGGCTCCGTTCATGGTGGCGGCAAGAGGTTGAGCGCCTCCCATTCCGCCTAACCCGGCAGTCAGTAAAAACCTGCCTGCCAGGCTGCCGTTAAAATATTTTCTCGCGCATTCGGCAAAGGTTTCAAAAGTACCCTGCAAAATTCCCTGCGTTCCAATATATATCCAGCTTCCGGCAGTCATTTGGCCGTACATGGTTAGTCCAAGCGAGTCAAGGCGTCTGAACTCATCCCACGTAGCCCAATCGGGCACGAGCATCGCGTTCGAAATAATAACCCGGGGGGCATTTTTATGCGTCTTAAAGACCGCTACCGGCTTGCCGGATTGTACAAGCAAAGTCTCATCAGACTCAAGGTTTTTAAGGGATTCAACAATAGTGTCAAAACACTCCCAGTTCCTCGCGGCTTTTCCTGAACCGCCATATATAATAAGGTCTTCAGGTCTTTCCGCAACGTCAGGGTCAAGATTGTTCATCAACATTCTTAAAGCGGCTTCCTGCTGCCAGCCTTTGCAATTCAGAGCCGGGCCGGTGGGAGCTTTTACCGTTCTGGCATTTGAAGAACCCATTATGTCACTCCTTGTTTAATCTGCGAAATGATTATTTACAAGACTTTCGTACTGCACATATAATGATTTGAACAACCATTTTTTAATAAACCAGCTTTTAGCCGATTTTTCTTTTAAATATTTTATATTTTGTTTAAGAAGAACTTCAAGTTTGTTGCGCTCATCTTTTGTCAGTCGTACGCTTTCTTCTCCGCTGTGAATTTTATCAAGAATCGAATGGAAAGCTTTTGCTTCCGCAAAATATCTGTTATCTCCTTCAACTTGTCTTAGTGATTGTTTGCAAAATGTGGTTAACAACTTTTTTTCGTTGCTGTCAAATTCGAAATCGTAATTTTTGAATAGTTTTTTCATATAATAAATTAATCTGTTTTAAGTGAAAGTAATTTATCTTTAACCGATTGAAAACCGGGTTTAATTACATCGTATATATAACCAAGCCGTTCTTTATAAGGAATAAACGCCGATTTCATTGAATTGATTGTGATTTTTTCAATGTCTTCAAGCGAAATATTGAAATACTTGGTGGCGGTCATAAATTCCTTTGTCATGTTCGTATCGCTCATAAGGCGGTCGTCCGTATTGATTGTGACTCTGAACTTTTCCTTATACAGAACTCCGAACGGATGATTTTCTATTTTATCTATGGCTCCTGTATGAACGTTGGATAAAAGGCATATTTCAAGAGGGATTCTTTTATCGAGGACATATTGTGCAAGGTCTCCCATTCCTATTACATTGCCGTCAGCGTCCCTTATAAGATCGTCCATAAGACGCGTTGCATGGCCAATTCTGTGCGCGGAACACCATTGAATAGCCTGCCAGATAGATTCTTTACCAAAAGCTTCTCCGGCATGTATAGTAATATTAAAATTTTCTCGCTGAATATATTGGAAAGCTTCAATATGTTTTTTGGGCGGATAGCCGCCTTCCTCGCCGGCCAAATCGAAACCAACTACGCCTCTGTGCCGGAAGTTTACAGCCAATTCCGCATACTCAAGAGTATTTTTCATGTTGCGCATTCCGCATATTATAAGTCCGTAACCCACATTAAAATCTCTTTTCCCTCTTTCAAGTCCATCCAGTACCGCGTTTACAACATCGTCGTTGTAAATGTTTTTTGAAGTGTGAAATACCGGCGCAAAACGGGTTTCAACGTAACAGACTCCGTCTTTTTGCATGTCTTCCATCATTTCGTACGCAACTCTTTCAAGAGCTTCCTTTGTCTGCATAACAGCGCATGTATGTTCAAAACCCTGCAGGTATTCAACAAGGTTTCCTTTGTTTGCTCCCCGGTGAAACCACTGGGCCAATTCTTCGGGGTCATCTGTAGGCAGTTTATTGTACTTAATATCCTTAGCCAGTTCAATAATGGTTTGAGGGCGCAATCCGCCGTCAAGGTGGTCGTGCAGCAATACTTTTGGTACCGCTCTTATAATATCTTCAGTAGTCACAAATTACCTCTTTTTTATTCGTTAAAATATTCTTTTTACCCTCTAAAAGCAATTTTCAAAGAATCGATTTTATTTTTATGTTTTTTAATGACTTTTTAATAAATTATATACTCAGAAATTAAACTTTTAGGCTATTATTATGAAAATGCGGTATTTTTAATTTCCATAATAATTGCCGGATTATTTATAAAAAAAACGATTTGAAGGAGAATCAATGCGACAGGTTAAACTATTAGTTTTAATGAGCGCAGTACTCATTGGAGGAATGGCCTTTTCAGGTTTTGACTGTGCCTCAACGGAAATTACAAGCGCGAAGCTTTATATTCAACAAAAAAACCTGCCAAAAGCTTTGGATGCTTTGCAGAAAGAAGTCACTAAAAACCCAAAAAGTGACGAAGGTTATTATTTGATGGGCGTTATACAGGGTGAGCAGGATAAATATGAAGATATGGTTTCTTCATTCGATAAGTCCATTGCGATCAGCAAAAAGTTTGAAAAACAAATTACAGATACAAAAAGATCTTACTGGGCAAATAATTTTAACAAAGGTGTAATGAGTTTTTCTGCGGCTTCAAAAACACAAAACGCCGACAGTTCAAAAATGTTCTTCGAAAAATCCATTGCGGCATTTAAAACCGCCACCATGCTTGAACCTGATTCCGCTGAAGCATATAAAAATATGGCTTATGGTTTAATCTCTATTCAGAAGGAAGACGAAGCAATTGCTCCTTTGGAAAAAGTAATTTCTCTTAAGAAATCTTCCGATGCCTACAGATTTCTTGGAAGCATTTTGTATAACAAAGGTTTAGCATCCATGTCAAAATACAACACCTCCAAAAAGGTTGAAGACAGTACGGAAGCTATGGCAATATATTCAAAAGCAATAACACTTCTTGAAGGCGGAAGAAAAGTTTACCCGAGTGACGAACAGATACTTTCAGAACTCTCCAACGTTTATATCGCTTCAAACAAACTTGATGTTGCAGCCGATGCTTTCAAAGCCGGTATTGCCGCCAATCCTAAAAATAAAGGTTACAGATATAATTACGGCGTAGTTTTATTGGGCGCAAGCAAATACGCTGAAGCAATTGAACAGTTTGAAAAAGCTATTGAAATTGATCCTAATTATCAGAATGCCATTTACAATCTTGCAATCAGCCATGTAAAATGGGGCGTTACAATTTCAAAGGAAATTGATGACAAAAAGCTTGATATTAACAGCGCTGAATACAAGGAAAAAGACGCTCAGGTTAAGAAAGAATTCAATACCGCCATTCCTTTATTGGAAAAGGTTGTTTCCATTAAGGGCGATGATGCAAACGTATGGGAAAACCTTGGTAAAATTTACGCGGTTATGGGAATGAAAGAAAAGGCTGATGACGCTTTTGCAAAAGCCGATAAATTGAAAAAATAATATATAAGTGAATTTTTATAACCGGATTATTTCTGTATTTTAGCAGAACTAATCCGGTTTTTTATATTTAAATACAAAAGAAAAAGAGTCTATTATGGAAACAAAAGACCAAAACCAACAACAGCAGCAGATAAACATTGAACTGGGCGAAAAGGAAGCTGAAGGTATTTATTCCAACCTGGCAATAATAACGCACTCCCCGGCGGAGTTTATCCTCGATTTTACCCGAATTGTTCCGGGCGCTCCTAAAGCTAAAGTTTTTGCAAGAATAATTACCACTCCTCAACATGCAAAAATGTTATTAAAAGCTCTTAAGGAAAATATTGAAAAATATGAAGCCCGCTTTGGCGAAATTAAACTGGAACAACAGCAAAACCAGCATTTCGGTTTTGTTCCTTTTACAAAAGAAGAAAAAATCAATTGAGGCGTTTTTAAGTAACTTTATAAAAACGGGAAGTTTTACGCTTCCCGTTTTTATTTTAAACTTTATTTGGGGGCGCGTATAAGGTTTATTACGGCTCCCGTAAAAAATACAATGTTTGCCAGCCATGCTGTCAATATGGGGTTAAGGGCTCCGTTCTTGCCAAAAGCCTGACTTATCTGCATAAATCCAAGATATATAAACGTTACAAGTATGTTTATGCCAAATTGCAGAGCGAGTCCGCCGCGCCGTTTATTAGCCGATAGCGGAAGCCCGAATAGTATTACCACAAGGCTTGCCATGGCAAAGGCAAACCGCGAATAATACTCAATCTGCATTTTAGTGGCGTCGTTACCAGATTTCTGCATGGTATAAATAAAATCCTGAAGCTGACGTAAATTCATCTGCTCCGGTTTTATCTGTTTGGCGTCTACTTCATCCGGCAGAAAATTAAGGTCTTTTATGCGCAGTTCCGTGAAAGGCTCAACATTATCATGATCTCCAAGAAAAGATCTTTTTGTGCCTCTTGATGCTATCCAGTTTTTTTGAGTTGTATCGTATTTAAGACTCGCGGCATCTATGCGCATGGTCATTTTTGTGTGGTCTTCCTTATCGAAATCCTGTATGGTTACCCGGTTGGCCGTATTGCTCGAATTATCGAAAAACGAAATTCCCACAACGCGTGTTTTGCTATCCTGGAAAAATATATTTGTCCCGGAATAAGTGATCCCTTTTTTAAGATAGGACTGTTCTATTTTTATTTTTGTACGGTTGGCGGCGGGTACAACATAACCGCCAAAATAAACGGAAAAAATACTTATAAGAATAGTTACGCCTATAAACGGGGCCATGTATCTGTACAGGCTTATTCCGCTCGATTTTATTGATGTGAGTTCATTAAGGTTGGACATTTTACCGGTTGTAAACAATCCCGAAAACAGAACGGATACAGGAGTCATCAGCTTGACAATTTCGGGGATGAAAACAACATAGTAAAGCATAATTATTTTTGTCTGGACGTTTTGGTCAATAAAATCGTCCAGGTTTTCCATCATGTCTATAACAACAAAAATAAGCGTAAAGGCAAGCAGCCCGAATAATAGAGTCTGAATGAATTGTTTTATTAAATATCTGTCTATTATTTTCATATCTGGCTATTCTCTTCCTGGTTGCGCCAGGTCTTGGGCACAAATTTCTGTAAGAATGAAAAATTAAGGTTGACGGTTTCTTTTGCGCCGCGTATCAGAATTAAAACACCAAAAAAGCCAATCAGTATATTGGCCGCCCACATTCCCCAAAACGGCGTAATCATATCCCTATCAGCAAGTTTTTCGCCTCCTATTAAAAAGGCCCAGTAAATAACAAAAAATATCAGACTTATGCTTGCGGCAAAACCGAAACCGCCTTTACGCGCCATTGTGCCCAACGGAGCCCCAATAAGAACAAACACAATACAGGCAACCGGTATGGAGTATTTTTTATGAACTTCAACCATGTATTGATCAATTTCTTTTTCTACTGCTTCAAGCTGTGTTACATTGGTTTCCATCAGGGCTTTGGCCTGCGAAACCTGCTCAATAGCGCGGTTAACAGCCATTGCCTTATTGTATTTTATAACAGGGTAATCGTACACTTTCTGGGAATCCACAAAAAAGAATCTGCTTGTATTTGCCGAAAAGCGTTGCACAAGGTTTTGTTTTATGCCCGATATGCTGTCTACTATTTTCATCATGGCCTGCGCGCTTAGCTCCCGGTCTCCGCGCTGCTCTCCCGGGCCCGATTGATGAAACATAAACTGATCGGCATTCATTATTATACGGTGATTGGTAAATAAAAGCTTTCTGTACAGATTTTTCATTTGTATATCGCTTTCATGAATTTCACCGTTCTGTAGATTCATAATAAGTTTTGTCTGATCCTTCGAAAAAACTATATTGCCTTTTTGAGCCGTAACTATGTTTATTTGCAGAGGGTTTGAGTAGTCGTATATTGTTACATCGTGGAGTATATTGGTATTTCTGTCAACATCTCTAACAAGTATTGCGTAATTTGGAATTTCCTGCGAAAAAATACCCGGCTCAAGCGAAAGAGTAGGCTTCTTTCTTGAAATATCAATCATTAATGTTTTCGCTTCGTGGTTCGCGTCCGGCAACACATCGTTATTAAAAAGTATAAGCAAATAGCAAACTGCAATACTTGCAAGCAGCGGGGGAATAATCATTTTATATAAACTTATACCCGATGATTTCATAATGGTTATTTCGTTATTCTGCGCCATACTGCCAAAAGCCATAAGCGTTGCTATAAGAACGGCCATGGGAACAACAAGAACAACCATCCAGGCCAGGTTATAGCAAATAAGTTTAATTACAACAAAAGTATCAAGCCCTTTGCCTACAAGCCTGTCCGCGTACTTCATCAGAAACTGGAGAAGGAATATAAACATCAGCGATGCCGCCGCAAAAATAAACGGCGCAACGTGGTTTTTTAGTATATGTTTAAATAAAATCATAATGCTAATATAACAAAGCGTAAAAAGTATAACAAACCTTAAACTTTTTCCTTTTGTAAATAAAGGCTTTAATTCTTACTTTTGTACAATAACAGATATTAATTTTACAATGGAGTGTCATTTTGGAAAATATATTAAAATATATTAAAGACAACGAACAGAATTATATTGAAGAGCTTAAAGAATTCCTAAGAATACCAAGCATTAGTACTTTACCAGAGAATAACGATGATATGAAAAGGTGCGCGCAATTTGTTGCCGATAAGCTGAAAAACGCGGGAATGAGCAGGGTCGAAATTTTTCCTACCGAAGGTCACCCAATAGTATATGGCGAATGGCTCGGAGCCCCGGGCAACCCTACTGTGCTTATTTACGGGCATTACGATGTTCAACCGGTTGACCCAATAGATTTATGGGAAACCCCTCCGTTTGAACCGGTTATTAAAGATGGTAAAATATGGGCCCGCGGCGCTACGGATGATAAAGGACAGCTTTTTGTTCATATTAAAAGCGTTGAGGCTTATTTTAAGAATCAGGGAAGCCTGCCGGTTAATGTTAAATTTCTTATTGAAGGCGAAGAAGAGGTTGGCGGCACTCACCTTGAGCCTTTTATCAAACAAAATTCCGAACTTTTAAAGTGCGACTCTGTAATTATATCGGATACTTCATTATACGAAAAAGGAGTTCCGACTTTAACTTATGGTTTGCGCGGCTTGTGTTATATGGAAGTTGAAGTGACCGGTCCAAATCAGGATTTGCACTCCGGTTCCTTTGGCGGCGCTGTTGCCAACCCTATTAACGTGCTTGCGGAAATGATTGCCAAACTGCACGATAAAAACGGCAAAATTACAATACCCGATTTTTATAAGGATGTTTTACCTCTTTCAAAAATGGAAAAGGAAAATATCAAGAGGCTTAAATTTTCCGAAAAGAAATTTGCTAAATCGGTTGGCGTTGCTGAACTTCAGGGCGAAAAGGGCTTTAATACTTTGGAAAGAATTTGGGCCAGACCTACTTTGGATTGCAACGGAATATTTGGCGGTTTTACGGGCAAGGGCGCTAAAACTATTTTACCCGCATCGGCTACTGCCAAAATAAGTATGCGTCTTGTTCCTAATCAGGAACCAAATAAGGTGGCAAAACAGTTTACTAAGTACTTTAAGTCGCTTGCTCCTAAAAGCGTAAAAGTTAAAGTTACAAATTTACATGGCGGTAACGCGTGTATAACTCCGTTGAACGATAAAGCTACAATTGCAGCTACAAAAGCAATGGAAGCCGCTTTTAAGAAAAAAATAGTTTTTATGCGTGACGGAGGTTCTATTCCGGTTGTCAGCACTTTCTTTAAGGTACTCAAGGCTCCTTCAATACTTATGGGGCTTGGGCTCGATTCCGAGAATCTGCATTCTCCCAACGAGCATTTTGACCTTAAACATTTTCAGCTTGGAATAATAAGCTCGGCTTTATTCTTTAATGAATATTCCAAGTGATCCGTATAGTTTTATAAGAATTATTTATGGGGCTTAGTTATGAAAAAATTGCTGGTTCTTTTATTATTACTTGTTTCGTCCCTCGTTTTGGTTTCCTGCGGCGACAGTAATAAAGACCAGGATAAATCTCAGGATGAGGCTGCCTATTCGCCAAGTAAAGACAGTGATATCCAACAGTATAATCTGGAGCAGAAAAGAAAACAGGCGCAGAACAGAACTCCTTGTGATACTATTGCCCTTGCTGAGTATATTTTGCAAAATAATCCGGCGGGAACGTACCTTGTTATTTTCGACAGAACTTTTACTTATAACGTTCCTACCGCCGCGGTTATTTACCTGAACCTTGATAATACCAAATACGTTCTGGCCGTGGTGGCAAAATCCAAACCCGGCGAACGACTGATTGAGCTTAAAAATGTTATTGGGTACGATGCCAGCTTTATTGACTACGATAGCACCAAACTCGGCACTACTTTCTTTTATCTGGATTTGTACAAGTGCTCCGGCGAAACTTTTGAGCCCGTTTGGGAGGCCCCTATTCCAAGTCATGGCGGTTTTAACTGGATTGCTATGGATAACTGGCGCGATAAAAATATCCCTTATACCAAAATAAACTTCCACTATGGAAGCGGAATTGGGCATATTGAATATAATTATTTTTACGTTAATGGTTTAACCGCAAGGCCTCATTTGCTTATGACTTATGAGGGCATTAATTTCAAAAGAACCATTGGCAATATTAATAACGACAGATACCCGGATTTTTACGAACATATTTACTATGATCTTGGCGACAGGGTTTACTCTAAAGACAGCGTTGGATTTGTCTGGGTTCCCAAAGATAGTCTTTATGTGAATACTAAAAACAGAAGACATACAAGACCATATTAATTTTTACAAGGGAGTTATGGCTATAAATTCGTTTTCGAAAAACGCTTTTTCTAATGGTGTGACAGTTAAAACCGAAAGTTTTAACTGGAGTGAGGATTTCGAGTTCCCGTTAAAGGATGCTCAGTATAATTCTCTTTGGATGGGAACAGGGCTTAAGCTGATTTCCGAAAAAGGTATTATTGAATTGAGAGGCGCGGATGCTTTGGATTATCTCCACAGGATTTCCACAAACTCATTAAAAGACCTGGAAAAAAACTTTTACACAACTACTATATTTACCAACGAAAAAGGCAGGGTTATTGACCGGGTTGGCGTTATTAACGCCGGTGACGCGCTTATTCTTTTAGGCAGTCCACAAAATCAGGTTAAAACTTCCGGCTGGATACGAAAGTATATTATACAAGACGATGTCTCGGTAAACGACTATGACGGGCGATATGTCTTCTTTTCTCTTGAAGGCCCGCAGGCGGATTCCTTTATCAGAATTCTTGTTGGCAACGATATTAACAAAATAGAAATTAACCAGTGCCGCGAGTTTTTTGTTGAAGATATTCACCTGTTCATTCTTAAGCTTAAAGATGCTTTTGACAATTTTAAATACATCGTTTTTGCCTCGCCGGCTTATGCAAAAAAAATGATCCAGTTTATGTTGGAAAACAAAGGAGTTTTTGATTTTAGTCTTGTACAGGACGATGTGTACGATGTTTACCGCGTTGAGTGCGGCATACCAAAAGCGCCAAACGAATTAAACGATTTTTATAACCCGCTTGAACTGAACCTTGCCAACGACGTATGCTTTAGCAAAGGCTGTTATGTGGGACAGGAAGTTATTGCGCGTTTGCAGACTTACGATAAGGTCCAAAATACTTTATGCGGGGTTGTATTCAACGAACCGATTAATGATATTAACGCCGAGTTTACTTTGTACGACCGGAATGACGAAGCCTGCGGCGATGTTACTTCCATTGTTATCAACCCGGTTACAAACAAAACAATTGGGCTTGCTGTTGTTAAACGCTCCTGCTTTGCAAACGGAGCCAAATTAAAAGCCGGTTCTAAAAACTGCTCCACTTATGTTGAATTAACAAAATTGCCTTTTAAAAAATGAAAATATACACTAAAACCGGGGACTTGGGTGAAACAAGTCTGTTTGGCGGAGAGAGGGTCCCAAAAAGTTCTTTAAGAATTGAGGCCTATGGAACAGTTGACGAACTCAATTCCATTATTGGAATGGCAAAGGAAGAAGTTGCCGGAGAGGGGGTAAAGGAACTGCTTTCGGGTATACAAAACAAATTGTTCAACCTTGGAGCCGACCTTGCAACGCCTGAAACCGAAAAGAATAAAAAACTTAACGTGCCCCGTATTACGGAAACGGATGTAACCGAAGCCGAAAAGGCGATTGATTATTATTCCGATAAGCTGCCTGAGCTTAGAGTTTTTGTTTTACCGGGGGGTAATAAGGCCTCCGCGCTGATGCATATTGCAAGAACTGTTTGCCGCCGCGCCGAACGCGGTGTTGTATCGCTTAATATGGCTGAGGAAATTAACAAAAATATCCTTATATTGCTTAACAGATATTCTGATTTATTTTTTGTTCTTGCCCGTTTCGAAAATCTGACAGCCGGCAATGGCGATGTTGCCTGGCAAAAGTAGCTCTTGCGGTTTTAACTTATCGAAATTTGTCGGTTTATTGATATGCCGGCATTTGAACTCACCTGGGGGTGAATTTGGTTTCGACGGGATTAATGACGCTTTGAACTGCGCGCCGTGCATTCTAGTAACACGTAAAACTGTTAGAAAAAAAATATAAATGGCGAATCTAATTACGCCTTAGCTGCTTAATTACTAGTTAATTAGCGCTCGTTCCCTATTCCTTCGCATACCGGGGAGTAACGGAACGTTGCTTAGGTATGATAGCTGAGTTGCAAGCCTGTATCGACAAAGCGAAATTTTTATCAGGCAGGTTTTAAGCGATCCATGTTTGCTGGGTAACTTAAAATGACGATAACAGTAAACTATGCGTGTAGACGTTCTCAGGATCATAGTTTCGGACGCGGGTTCGACCCCCGCCACCTCCACTGAAACACTTATAATAGAGGCTTTTTTAGCCTCTTTTTTTGTGCCTACGCCTGCTTGGCCACCTATTTGCTATTTTCCAGGGCTGTCACCGTCACAACCGTGACAAAGTAAAGCGGTGTATAAACAAATCTAATATAACCTGATTTGCCTAATTTATAATTCCATGCCGTTATAAACAGGGAAAGAAATTATGTAAAATAAACTGGCTGTTGAACCTGGAGCTAACAACCTGACAATGCTTATGTCTAAATGTCTTGAGCTCCAGCGGAGCGATATTTTTGTAGAAGGATTAAGCAATAATATAAAAAGCTCCGGAGGAGCGAAAATTAAATGCGGAAATAGCGGTGTGTTTATTTGCAGAGAAAATTCCGCTCCTCCGGAGCTGGCTTTATCTTTTGCATATATTCTACAAAAATGCCGCTCCTATGGAGCTAAAAAAACTTCTCTTTCGGTTTTACCAAACATAAGCAAATTCTACAATAGTACGTTTCCAGGGCTGTCACGGTCACAACCGTGACAGAGCAAAGCGGTATATAAACAAATCTAATATAACCTGACTTTTATAATTTATAATTTTATGCCGTTACAAACAGGGAGGGACATTATGTGGAATGAATTGGCTGTTGAACCCGGAGCTAACAGCATGACAATGCTTATGTTTAAATGTCTTGAGCTCCAGCGGAGCGATATTTTTGTAGAAGGATTAAGCAATAATATAAAAAGCTCCGGAGGAGCGAAAATTAAATGCGGAAATAGCGGTGTGTTTATTAATGGAGAAAATTCCGCTCCTTCGGAGCTGGTTTTATTTTTTACATATATTCTGCAAAAGTGCCGCTCCTATGGAGCTAAAAAAAACTCAACTCCCAACTTTACCGAACATCCACAAATTAGAATTCTGCGAAAATAAAAGTGCAACCCCCATGGCTTTATGTATTGACATATTCTGCATTTACCGATAAGTTGATAATGTGTATAACGAAACCCTTTATAGTACACTTTATTTGAGGGGACGAACGATGCGATGGAAATTGTTTTGCAGGAAAATTGTGCGGCGGGCCAGGTATTTTTTTAACTAATAATTGAATATAAGCTGTTTAAAAACAGAAGTAATCTTTTTGTAAAAGTAATTCCAGATTAATAATTAATTGGGGTTCTATGACATAAAACTACCATTCCTTCAACAATTCAAGGTGGTAAAATGAAATATGTTCTTGTAGTTGTTTTTCTCTTTTCGTTAAATCTCTTTGGGCAAAATATTGATGTGGCGCTGGATACCCTTACTACGCTGGATGACAACGAATTCCATTTGGAATTATTATCGGATAAACCGAAAGAGAAGCTGATTTTACCGGAAATAAAATCGGACAATCTTAAATATTTTACTTTGTTTTACAGCTGGAAAACTTCCAAAGCTCCTGAAATAGCGATACTTGTAGATGAGAAAAAGGACAGCGATATTCTGTATGTTGATAAAAACGATGATAAGGATCTGACAAATGACGGACAGCCAATTGTTTTTCCTCATTCGCAGAATCAACAGATTATAGAGATAAACGCTGAACAGGATCCCAAACAGATTGTCCGCTTAATAATTTACAGAGTGCCTTTAATTGACAGTGTAATGAAGCAAAACGATTTTGACAGCAATGGGAATCTTGTTCCCGAATTTGCAAAATGCTGGGGCGCTATAAAAGGGGACTTTGACTATAAAGGTGAAAAAGGCTCTTTCTATTGTGATGACAGGGTTACTTTGAGAAGGGGCAAAATTAATGTGGAAGGCGTTACTTACTCAATAGGATTATTTGATTTCTCAAATAACGGCCTGTATAACGATGATGATGACCTTCTGATAGTCGATTTGAATAATGATGGCAAATTAAAGAGCATTGATCCAGCGGAAATTTACGAATTAAACGATATAATTAACATAGGGAATACAAATTACGAGTTAACTTATGTCGATAAGTATGGAATGAAAATATCACTTGCAAAAACCACCAAAGCTCTAACAAATTATTTTTTGCATTCTAATACCGGGGCGGATTCCACATCGGGTAAGAACAATATTCTAAATGAGTTGTTTTGGAAATCGACCTATACTACGCTTGACGGAAAAACAATAGAGATGAAAGACTTGAAAGGGAAGTATATCCTGTTAAATGTTTGGGGTGAGTGGTGTTCCGGTTGCAAGGCGGAAATACCGGAATTGAAAAAAGGTTACGAGAAGTGGAAAGATAAAGTAGTATTTTTGAGCTTTCTAAATACAGCAAATACTGATAATGCAAAAAATCTTATTCTAAAAGAAAAAATAGAATGGCCACAGATAGTGATGGATAAAGAGACCTTAAAAAGATTCCATATTCGCGCGTATCCTTCCAATATATTAATATACCCGGATGGCAAAACTTATTTGAACACTGGCGTTATCCACAAAGATTTTTTAAATCTGAATATTAAATAAGACAATTGTCCTGTTGAAAACCTGCACGACAAGTGTTGTGCAGGCGCTCAACAGAGCAACAAACCGAACCGTGCGGCGTCCTGTCATTATTACTTCCGCTGGTAAATTTAAACGGCTGTTCGATCCTCTTCTTTCTTGCTTTTTCTGTAACCCCGCTGCCAAACATCCACAAATTCAAATTCTACAATAGTACGATTAAAACATTGAGTTGATAGAAATAAAAGCATAGGTGAATATAATTTCAATTCTACAAGAGTGCGATTAAAACCGCTTGTCAATAAGCTTTAATTGTCTTTGCACTCATAAAATAATTTACAAAACTTGTTGTTTCCTTATATATGTAAAAGGCTGAATCCTTTTGTGTGATGTTAAAAGTTAATTTTTACTCACAGACTGATAGTCTGTGTTACAAGACTCAGACTGATTACAACACTCAGACTGATAGTTCGTGTTACAGCGCACAGACTAATAGTCTGTGCTACGAATATTATATAATTCAGGAGAATAATATGTGTATTTCCAATTTCTCCAGTCTGATACTAAACCGGCTTTTACCGGATTGTAAATGATATACCGGAATGTATAATCGAATTCCAAGTCAGTTCTAATAAAGCGGTCAAAACTCTCATCCTGCCAGAACTTACCTTCTGTTTTTAAAACCTTATTACACTTTAATGCTGATATTCCTTTTATCCCTTTCATTATTCTATCAATGCCTTTATTTCCTGGTAATAATTCAAATAAAATGTGAACATGATTTGGCATTATGCAATAACACGATAGCTTGTACTCCTTGCCATCGGGATAATGAATTGTGTGTTTGCAAATCTCCGCGATTTCTTCAATTTGCAAATACATTTTTTTGTGGGATTTATTATTGAGAATGTTCTCATAGCTTTCAAAGTTTTCTTTATATTCATCAAAACTCCAAATTTGGAGATGCTTTGAATAAGCTCTGATTTTATCATTTAGCAAAGAATCATATAGACGATATGTAATAAAAAAACGTCCGGTATCGTTATACAAATGGGGTAAATTTCTGCGGTGAAAATGTTCAGACATTTATCTCCTTTGTAGCACAGACTATCAGTCTGTGCCCGCTTAGTTATTATTTGATTAGCATATTAAATGCAAATATATATAAGAAATAACGCGTAAAACATACAACGTAATAAAGCACATTTTAATAAAACACAGACTAATAAAACACAGACTAATAGTCTGTGCTACTTTCATAATTATAATCATTTAAAATTTTTATGAGATGATTTTGCGCGTCTTCAAGCGCATTCACTGTCCCGTGCATTCCTTGTATGTATCCTTCACATGGCGGAGCAATGAATATTTCTGCTCCGGCGCTTTCATCTATTAGCGGAATTGCTTTTTGCTTTTCCGTATCTTCAGAAAGTTTTGCTCTGATGGCTGCCGCTATTTTGTTCGCGTTGTCGCTTATTGCTATGGCAAGTGTTTCCATTAAACTGAATGTCCGCGACTGATTGCTCGTGATTCGCCAGTTAATTATACCATGCGCAAGAGCGGGTATTATTTTGTCTCTGTGTTCTTTGGGACACACAAGACAGCTTCCAAAAGCGTTCTTTGTCTCAATCCAACCTTTATCGCGAAGCTTCTTTTCTACTTCTTCATTTATTTCGCGTTCATACTTGTTTAACGATACAGAAAATAATGTCCTTAAATCTATAGCTATATCATAAATAAATAATCCTTCTGCACGCGCATTTTCCTGTATAAAGTTTCTTCTCGTCAAAGATATTTTTTTATCTTTTAGGAAAGCTTCAACTTCTTCTTCGGTCATTACTTCGCCTTTATCATTTCTTACTTTAACAGGATGAATATCCGGATTAGCGCTTCTATCGAATGTGAGATTTTCTTTTGTCACATTTGTCAGTAAAGGATGTAAAGCTCTCATAGCGGAAATTGATAAAGGACTTCTTCGCTTTACAGGTATTTCTCCGACTTGTGCCCTCATCCAACCGCTTAAAAGCTGGTCGGTGTATAAAGGATCGCATGGGGACCATGGTTCTCCTTCTCCCATTCCTCCATTCGCTTTAATTACTTTGTTAAAAGTTATAGGCGCTTGCTGCTCGCCAAGTATTTCCAGGGAAGAATCCAACAATGAGCGTTTAACTTGTTGTCCGCTTGAATATGGTACGTATTTGCTAAATTGACTTTCATAATATGTCTTTTGTCCCTCCTGAACGCAAAATACTGTATGATCTGCATGTCTTAAGCCGCGAAGATATATAAAACTGGTTTTCATTTCCTTGCTCCTTTTATTCTTTAGTTTGGTTGACAATGGCGTATTTAAATTTTATAAGCGTTATAAACAAAGGAATATTATCTGTTGAAATATCTATCATCAGAGCATTTACTACTTCATTAAAATCTTTTGACATGTCAGGTTCGCTTTCTGCCATTATGGAAAGCTTGTCTATTATTTCTTTCCGTTCGCGTAACGAAAGTAAAGTTTTAATTTCGTTAAATCTCGTGACTTTACCTGTTCGCCCTTTTTTTTCATATTCCTTAAAGGAATTAGCTATTTTTTCTGCCAGTTCAAGTAGACTTTTATTGTTTAGCATTGCCACCACCCATGTTATATAAATTGAATAGTTTGTTTTTGATTTATCATCATCTTTAAGTTTCAATGTATCTGTGGAATTATATCTTCCCGGCATATATTTTTTAAAATCCTTGGGCTCAAGAGCTTTTAGCCCTATAAAACCTATGCGCTCAATAATTTGAGCAATGCCGTATTCAGTTTGGTACATTTCTGCTAATTCAAAGCCATGTAAGCCCTCTTTTTTACCATATAAAAAATTGTAAATATCCAAAATGCTTTTTGCTTCAGCAAGATGCAGGCGTACAAAACCAACAGTTTTATTGGTCTGTCCGAAACTAAATATGTAAGCGTCAACAATATCTTTTGGAAAGCATATAGATAAGGCAAACATTAAATCGGCCCATGTAGGGCGTTCCATTTTAGCTGATCCGTCTTTTGCAGTTTTAACAGGTTGAAAGTTTGCCTTGGGCTGGCTGGCTATATAATACTTGTTTAGCCGATGTTTAAGCCAGATTCCGTTCCATGTTTCAATTTTGTTATCAATACCGGTGTTTTGTTCAACATATTCTCTGTAAACAGGAAATCCTTCAAACAACAATTCCAGTATTTCCTGCTTATCAATTAAGAAATTAAGTCCTCCGCTGATGCCGATGCTGAACGCCGCGCCAATCCAGGAAGCATACATGTCCTCTCCTTCAAGAGGCAGTTCCATGGATGTTATCTGTCCGCTTGTTGTTCCGTCAATATCTGCCGAACCATAACCGAGCGCATAACTCATATCCGGTAATTTGATTTTACTCTGTGAGTAATTGTCTATTTTGTATTTTATTCCCTCGTAAGCTTTCACTCGCGCGGCTGGATCATGTTGTTTCTTTTGAGTTATTAACTGAAACAGCGGAGTATTTGCCGGGCTTTGTAAATATTTTGAATGATTATAAAATATCTCGAATATCACATTCCTGAATAATTCCTCGGCTGTAAGGCTCAGGTTATTTTTTTTATTGTAATATTCTAAAAACTTTTTCCCTATTACCGATGTGTACATAGCATACCTGTTTATTTAAATAAATTGGTCCGTCTCTTTTAATTGCAAACCGGTTTCCTGGTTATAAAGCTCATCCGGCACTATTATAGGGTTCGATCCATATTTCGAAAATCCGAAGTTTGTAATTTTATAATAACGGATATTGCGGCTGACAGGAATTTCCAGTTTCAGTCTTTCTTCCTGTTTGCTGTTTTCGTATTTCTCTTTGTCCGAAAAGCATATTGCCGCGGCCGATTCCACATTAAGCATTTCCATCAATACCGATTTGGAGTAATGGCATAATTCCGTCAATAAAAAATCGTTACCATTCCATACCAGGTGCGTATTTATTGGCGCCTGTTTAAGTTCAGGATAGACCGCGTCTATCTTTTTCTGCAGAGTATTTTTTTTTAGTATCTGGTTATCCTGCAATTGTTCAAAACTATTTTGTAAAATATCCATATCATAAGGTTTGCAATCGTTCAGGTTATCCGGTGGAGCAATTACATAAACTGGTTTTATTCTTTTATACGTTATGCTTTCGTTTGTCCTTTTTCTGTTTATTCTGCCAAACCGTTGAATCATACTGTCAAGCGGCGCGCAATCTGTAATCATTATATCAAAATTAATATCAAGGCTCACTTCCACCACTTGCGTGGAAACTACTATACATCCTTCGGCAGATGTATTAAATTCTTCTGTCAGCATCGTTTCTATATTACTTCTATCGGCGCGTTTAAACCTGCTATGAAGAAGCAGCTTTTTGTAATTGGGAAAAAGCGTTCCAATTTTTTCAAACCTTTCCTGCGCAACAGCTACACGGTTACAAACAATCAGTATTTTATTACTATCTTTAACCGCGTTTTTTATGTGTTCTTCCGCGTCTGTATATGTGGGCAGCTTAAAAACAATATGCCTGTCAAATGTATTAAGTGTTTCTTCATTCAGGCGCACAATGGCTGTTTCATTTATTCCCATTACCGAAAGTATTTCCGTTTGTAAAGCGGTAGGCATTGTTGCGCTGCCCACATGAATATTACAGTTAAGCTTTAATAATGCTTTAATAATTTCAATCACCATGCTTTGGGCAATATTGGAATAAGTATGTATTTCGTCCAGTATCACATCGCATCCGGCTATATCTATTGCAATGGCTTCAAAACCTCTGGTACCGCAAATAAGCGAAGCGAGTTGGTGGGGAGTAAGAATTTTAATTGATGCTCCAAATTTATCCTGCAAAACATTTTCTTCAAAATTCTTATCGCTTTCAAATACTTTCGAAGACGCGTGTAAAAGTCGTATTCCTTTTTGTCCGGGCATCATATATGTAAATCTCTTAAACATTGCGTTAATTGATGCCTGAAACGGCAATGTATAGAACACTCTGCCTTTGCAACGTCTCATCAGGTAGTCTGTTTTACCGGCTCCGGTTGGGGCTATAACCAGTGTGTGCCGAAAATTATTGTCGCATTTAAGTAACGACAAAGGATATACGGAATTTTCTCTATTTGCAAAAGGGGAGAGGTCCGGAGCTATAAATAACTCCTTAATATAATCTTCCGTTTTCGTATCCAGCGCGGAAGCAAAATGATCGGAACCTACAAGTAACCCCTTCCACTTAGACCAGCCAAGAGGTAATTTTTCACAATAGTCTATTGCATATATAAATGCTTCGTAGCTTTGTGTTTTTGTAAATGTTTTAGTTGCTATACCCAAATTAGCAAGTATATCCAATGCGGCCTGACCCCATTCCGTCCAGGGTTCATAATGCCATTCAAACAGTTCTTCCGGTTCAACAATTTCTGCAAGATCAAGAATACCCTGTCCTTTTGAATCCATACGAATTGAACGGTGATGCGCAATAATCATTTCAATCAGCGGATTCCATTCTTCCTTATTGAATAAAGGTAAAAACATGAGAGAAGAAATTTCGTGCCGGTAAGGCAATCCGAAGTTATGTCTCTTTTGTTGAAACAGTTTTTCCTGAAATTTCGGATGCGCTTTCCCTATATCGTGTAAAAGAGCGGCCTTATTGGCAATATCCGTGTTTATACAAAGTTGCTTTGCTGCCGCAACAATTACCGAAGAAACCTGTTTAAGGTGGTCTGTTAACAGAGTCTTTCCATTCCCCTCGCTCTTTGCATATATTTCGTCGCAGGGCATTATTTACATTTCCTCATTTACAAGAGGGTTGGCGCCAACTATATGGATGCGCCCATACATGGCAGAGCTGTTGCGAAATCTGTTATACCCTACAATAAAGGATGAATTATCATTTGGTCCTTTCCCAAACAATAATTCAAACCCGTTAAAACCATTATCCGGTTTATCAAAATCGCATTCGTTTATTTCCATTATATAATTGTCTGCCTCATAAGGCTCGGGTAATAATACGTCTTCATTTCTGCACAGACAAATATGCTGCCTGATTGCAATCTCCGCATATTCATTTTCCGAAAAACATAGGAACAACAATGGGTTTATGAGAACTCCTCTTTTTATAATAGCCCTTGAACGGTTTACTTTTTGTATTTTGTTCTTTGTATCTGTTTTTATTTCTATGCCTTTGGGCTGGGTAACTTCCTGTTGAGGAGAAATTCCGGTATAAGTAAGTCTGTGTCTGATTATTCTTTTTTCATATTCCTGTTTAAAAAGCAGTTCGGGAAATAACTTCTTTTCAATTCCTTCAATAACAGAAGGCGTAAGGAAATTCTGGCTGTAAGTTTCAATATCTCTGACGGCTGTCCATGGTTTAATGAAACCAAATGGGCCTGCAAATTTAACAACAAACATTTTATTCCTCTTATTATTGTTTAGCAAACCGCGCCGAAACCGCAACCGGTTGAGTGGCCTATGCCTACGTTCCAGGCAAATTGTATTGCCTGAGGAACGCCTTCTATTATTACCGGACAAAAGCTTGTTCTGTTTTCTATTCCGTTGATATTTACAAGTTTGGTCTTGGGCTTGCTGTAGTTTTTATCAAAACTCACTTTTACTTCGCTTTCAATGCCCACAATTTCGAGTTTCTTTTTAAGGGTGTCGGTCAGATACCTGTCCGCGTCCGCATCGCTGAATATTAAATGCTTCGCTTTTTTATCCTCGGTGTATTTTCTGATAAAAATAGGACTTGCGGCAATGAATCTTTCCTTTTCCCCAAATTGTGGAGTATTCTGCATTCTGATTTCGGAAACCCGCATTCCGTTGCAAACTTCGGGTTCTTTCATGGCTCCCGCAATAATCTGCTTTATAATATTTTCTTCCCATGCGCTAATAAACCAAGTCCCGCCATCCGCAAAATCCAATCCATTTTTTACCATTTTGCCTCCGGATAACCAGCTCAATGAATACAGACTTATGGCATCGTGTATATTATTCCAGCCTATCCATTTATGAAAGGCGCCTATCAAATAGCTCTGGTAATTAAACGGGAGTGGTTTGTTATTAGGTGAAAGTACAAAATGTAATCTCATGTTGTCTCCTTGTTTCCGGTAAACTCGGCACACTTTACAGATTGAAGAGCAAGCGTGTTGCTGATTTGAATTTTTAAAATTATAGACGTTGTCTAATTTTTATCAAGCAGTTCTGCAAAGCCAAAACCCATTGAGTTTCTTTCGCCAAAGCCGCAGTCGTAACCAATTTTTATAAGCTCTTTATTGCCTGTTACGGTAAAGGGAATTTCGTTGCCTACTATTTCTATGGGGCGCACGCCGTTTATGGGAAAGGATATTTTTTTTGTGAGCTTTTTGCTCGCGTTGGTTCTGTTTATGATGTAGCCGTTATCCCATTCAAAGCTTACATCGTCTCCGGTATATTGCTTGTTGTTAATAAGCTGGTATTTTGATTTCAGATTTGCGTTGAATACACGGTTAAGTTCCGCAATATCATCCGAATATCTGTAAAAATACTGACTCGCTTTACCGTTTATTTCCTTTTTGGTTGATAATACTATTGGGGAATACAGAAGGAAGTAATTGCTCTCTCTGAACTCCGCTTCGGGTAAGGTTTCAACGCTTGTTATTTGCAGATTAACAGTACTGTTGCCATCGCGTATTGCAAGCGACTCCGACAGCAACGCGCCTATTGCAAAACTATTTATAAATTCCGGTATTACGGGGAAGGTAACGTAAAGTTTTAACTCCGGTTGCAGTAACCTGATGCCTTCTTTACCGGCAACAATGCCGCCAAAACGAAGCGCGAACGAAAACAGTTTATACGTTTTGCCGTTAAGTTTATAACCGGTTGAGTGCAAAAAGCCGGAAAACTGCGGCGAGCCAAGATTCAGCAATTTGTACAAAGCCGAAGCAAGGTGGTAGTAATAATTAAAAGGAATTATGTTGTTATCGGCAGAAAGATGTATTAACAGCCTCAATTTAAATGACCCTTATTATTTTACAAATAAAACAACGATTGTTTTAAGAGCCTGCTTTTTCCACAAATATGACCCGCATACACAGAACCTGTCAGTTCCAAGCAAAAGGTAGTGTTATTTTTTCAAAAAGGAATCAGTAATATTACTGAATTTTCAGTTTTTTTTGATTAAAAACGAGCATTTGGCTGCCTCATTTTGAGAATGGGCGTTTACTTTAAAGCCGTTTAGCCTAAAAACGCTGTGAACATAAATTATCCGGCTGTTGCAGACGGTATAAAACTCACCGGGATATTTGGGGACTGCAATATTGAAACTTATGGCTTTTAGTCAAAAAGTCGTCGACCCCCCGGGGTTTTTGCATTATTACAGGTCGACGACGGTATAATAAAAAAAAGCTTTGAAAACAGCCAAAAAATGCAGATATTTGGGCAGTTTTAATCGTACTATTGTAGAATTGAAATCCCTGTACATTTCTTCGTGTGTAATATCCGCGATCGTTTTAATCGTACTATTGTAGAATTGAAATGACTTAAGGTAACAATCTTAGGCGGTAAATTCAGTGGTTTTAATCGTACTATTGTAGAATTGAAATGTTAGTTATAATACGCACGCCGCGCGCTTTCATTTCGTTTTAATCGTACTATTGTAGAATTGAAATGCAGATAGGCTCAGATGTGTATCGATTATATTATTGTTTTAATCGTACTATTGTAGAATATAATTATTCCGAAGGGGTTTTATTTAATTATGGATTTGTATGTCAGTTCGCGGAATTCTTTAAAAACCGGGTAGTAAAAGTTTGGCACAAACTGCGTCATAAAAATCAAGACTAAGTCTTCGCGCGGGTCAACATAAAAATATGTGTTGGCGCTGCCGGACCACCAGTATGAACCTGCGGAGCCAATGTTATTGGTTTTGCTGTTATCGTTCAGTACGGCCATCCCAAAGCCAAACCCCATACCGGCGAGCAGGGAACCAAAAAAATCGTCATCGGGCATTATTTCGCTGGTTATATGGTTGCTCGTCATCAGTTCTACCGTTTTCGTTTTCAAAATTCTCCTGCCGTTATACTCGCCTTTGTTTAACAACATTTGCGCAAAAGTCATATAGTCTGCGGCGGTTGCAACAAGTCCGCCATTGCCCGCAAAAAACTTTACCGGAGTAGAAGAGTAATCGGCGTCATGCTCCATAACTGTTTTAATTCCGGTTGAGTCTCCGGGGGAGTAGACAGAAGTAGCGCGGTCAAGTTTTTCCAAAGGTATGCTGTATCCGCAATCCTTCATACCGAGAGGGTCAAATATTCTTTCCTTTAAAAACACATCGAACCTTTTGCCTGAAACAACCTCAACCAGATAAGCCAGCACGTCCGATGATCTGCTGTAATTCCATCTTGTACCCGGCTGGTATAAAAGAGGAATATCCGCGAGCTTCTGAATCATATCCTTTAACGTTCCCGCGGAAAGATTGGCGGCTTTGTAAATAGAATCAATTGGAGAATCGCCGCCGCCGCTTGCAAGCCCCGATGTATGCATCAACAGGTTGCGTATTGTCATTGGTCTGTTTTGTGGTAAAAGATGTACTCCATCCTTATCAATTGAAGAGAGGACTTTTAGATTACCAAATTCAGGTATATACATGCTTACAGGGTCATCCAGTTTTAAGCGGCCTTCATCAAACAGTATCATTACCGCAACGCTTGTAACAGGCTTTGTCATGGAGGCTATTCTGAAAATGGCGTCTTTTTGCATGGGTTTGTTTTTGTACATAACACCGTAACTTTCAAAAAAAACCGCCTTGCCATGGCGCGCCGCAATTGTAACCATACCCGGCAATTTATTATCGTCAACATATTTTTGCATAAGCGGGCGTATTTTATTCAGTCCTTCGGTTGACATGCCAACGGTTTCCGGTTTGGTTATAGTGGGTAATGAATCTTGCTGTGCAAAGCAGAGCGCGCTTATGAAAAGCGTAATAAACAAAAAGTGAGTCTTCATTTTAAAACAGAGTTATGTAAAAATGTTTTTTATAAATAAGCAATTTCAAAAGGCGTTTATTGCTTAAAACAGTTCACCTGTAATTATTTATAAAAAAAACTTACATCTTTCCGTTTACAGAGTCAAACTGAATTTGCTGTAAAACAAATAACAATATGCTGAATGAACATTTATGGCTTGAAGGAAATGGTTTATATCAATATTTTTAATTGAACAAAAAAGGATTAATACTATGGATAAAATTGTTCCTATTCCCGGGTCCTCAAGCGATAAACTGCTTGAAACATGGGGCTACAATTTAACCGGCGAATATCTGGAAATTCTTTCGGCAATAAACTTCAATAAAAATACCCCCGTATTTGAAATTGCAACCGGCTCGGGCAGAGCGGTTTCGGTGTTGACACGTTTAGGCTATAAAATTATAACAGGCGATGCGGACTCTGGTAAAAGACAGGATGCCGAAGCAAGAATTACCGCTCCGTTTTTGGATAATGTTACATTCATGATAATGAATATAGAAAAACTAAGCTTTGCCGATGACTCTGTAAACAGCACGGTATGTTTTAATACTTTACACGAACTGGAAAATCCGCATAAAGGATTGGCGGAGCTGATACGGGTAATGAATCCCGCGGGTAAATTGCTGGTGGCCGATTTCAGTCCGCTTGGATATGATGTAATGGATAGGCTGCATAAAACAAAATTCAACGAGCTCCATCCAAGAGGCAAAATAACAACGGAAGAAATAAAGAGTACTCTTTCAGCCCGATTTAACAAGGTCAGCGTAATAAAAGCCGAATTGAATATTGCATATCTGGCAGAAGATAAAATAAAGGGATAAAATTATTCCTTTAACGGCAAAATATTAACAAATGTTATCGTTTTTAGTTTGGCTCTATTCTTATTTTTAGTACGGTAAACAAATTAAAATACTGAACGGAATTAAAATGGCCCCTTGCTGCAACAATAGCGTTCACAAAATATTCATGGCTCGTATTTATGAGTTATGCAATAAAACGCTAACCGGAATTTGTATGCTTAATCATAGGATTATACGCTTATGCCAGACCAGCTGTTATTCCGTTTTATTATGGTGCGTGGCAATATTCTGCCGTGCTGTTATAATTAAAAATAAAAGTGAGGAAAAACGATGGAAAACAAAACAGCAAAAAGAGAATTTAATAGAAGAGCGTTTACGTCAGTTGCTCTCTTTGTTTCGGGCTTATTCTTACCGGTTTCCGGATATATGAATCATCAGCTTCAATTTGAAGAAATGACAATACTCCGCCACTTTTGGATGTCCGTACACAATATGGCCGCCGTATTGTTTATTATATTTATAATTATGCACTTATCGTTTAATTGGCGGGCGTTGTTAAACCATGTGAACCACGCAAAAAAAGTTGTCTTAAGTAAAGAGGCCCTACTGGCTGTAGTTATAGTAATAGGCATGGTAATGCTGTTTTCAAGTCATGCTTTCAGGGTTGGCGTAAGATAGGCTCTGTTAATAAATGCGGGCAATTATAGCAATATTATCACAGGCGCGCTCTATATTCCGCGCGCCTGTGAAGTTAAATAACAAATCATTCATGCAGCTTTATGTATAGCGGCACTATGCTTGTGCGCTCAATTTTATCGGATTCAAACTCTACCTCAAGTCCAAGGTCTTTCCGTTGCTGAAAGTATTCAACTGTAAACGGATGTGTTCCTTTTTTTAGATTAATCTTACCGCTTACTTCCTCCATTGAGTGGGCGCCGTCATTCCTTACAACTTCTTTTTTGTTAATTAAAAGTCGGCTCCCGTCATCGGAAGATATGAAGAATGTGTAATCTCCATCTTCGGGTATGTTTAAAAAGCCGGTATATACAATTCCAAAATATGTTGAACTATCACTCGCGCTCTGGTAATTAAAATTTGGAACGGTTCCTTTTTTAACCGGGGTTAATTTCGAAAAATCCGGCAGATTTTCCCAATCGCCATGGTAAAGTAAAAAGTTCATTCTTGAGTTTTCTGACGAGTATAATTGTTCTGTTGGCGAACTTGCTTTATCATTTTCCGCTGATACCGCAATGGCTTTTACCAGTACCGGCAGTTTTATTTTGAAAGGGGAAGTATATAACGTTGAATTAATAGTCGGCTCACTGCCATTGGTTGTATAGAATATTTTGTCGTTCTTGGCGCCGGTAATTTCTATTGCCGCGTTATCATCATTTCCTTTTTGCAAATTAATTACAGGGGATTCTGTTATACTTCCATATTGTTTTAACAAATTGTAATAAGGCAAGTATACTTTCTGGCGTTTGCCAATGCGCTGAATCATATAAAGGGATTTCTCAAAATTACGGTCAAGTAATTCAATTTTATTTTTCATGCTTTGCGGATTGTATTCAATACTCTGCGCTGTTTGCGAGACCGCTGTAATTGCGGAGGCGTCATAAAGCCCTTTGTACCAGTAGTTATCAACCCGGAATTTTTCAAACTCGTTCATATATTTAATAACGGCTTTTTTTGCCGAAAGAATTTTTATATCCGAATCCGGAAATTGTATTTTAACAATTACCGGTTTATCAACGGGCAGCTCTGGCAGGTGAATTCTTGTTTCAAAATCGCTCCCCTTATAATTCCATGTTCCGGCTGAATCGTTTGAACTGTATGCTATTTCGTTGTTGTTAAGCGTTACCTTTTCGGGAGCAAACGAACATGGAAAGCGCAGCTCATAGGCGCGCTGTGTTAACATACCCGGAAAACTTCCTTCAGCAGGGGATATGGTCAGCTCCATATTTCCACTTTCTTTAGTAAACGAAACCGGTGTAAATACAAAAGCTCCGTTTTTAAAATTGTTGTTGTTTCCTTCATCTTCATAAAGCCGTAACGAGCCCTTATTGCCGGGGTAAACTGAAAGTATGAGAGGGTCAACCTGTTTGTTTTCCACACGTGAAGCTTTGAGCTGCATTGGAATGATTGCTCCTTCTTTTATAAATACGGGAATATCTTCTATTGTAAAAGGCAGTTCGCAAACTTTATCTCCGGTTAGCAATGTGCCTGTGCTAAGCTCGTACCAATTGCCTCTGGGAAGCCAGACCTTTTGCAGTAAATAAATACTATCCTCTCCAATAGGCCGGGTAATAGGAGACACCATAACATCGCGTCCGAACATATATTGATTTTTAAACGCGTACGCGTTTTCGTTTTCAGGATAATCGTAATACATGGGGTGTACTGTCGAAACGCCCGTCTGGTATGTGTTATAAGCTTCGTTATAAATGTAAGGTATCAATGAGTATCTTAAAAGATAAGCGTTGCGCATTATATTAAAGTTGTTGAGGGGGTATCCCCAAATTCTTCTTTCAATTTGCGGACTTGAAGTACAGTGCGTTCTGAATATGGGACTGAATATGCCCCATTGAATCCAGCGGGTGTAAAGCTCCGGCGAGTCCGGTTCGCCCATGTGCCCGCCAATATCATGGCTCCAGTAACCGAAGCCCACATTAGCGGCGGTAGCGGTAAAGTAAGGCTGAAAGTCGAGTGATTTCCATGTGATATAGGTATCGCCCGAAAAGCCAATCTGGTATCTGTGGTTGCCAAGCCCGCCCCAGCGGTGAAAAATAAGCGGACGGGTTTTGTTCTGGCGTTCCATATCGCTATAGAAAACATAGTTGAGGTAAAATGTCGGGTTAACGCCTGCAATTTTAGTAGTGCCCCATTGCTGCCAGTCGAGCCACCAAAAATCAACGCCGCTTTTTTCGTAAGGGTGCAACATTATGTTCATGTAATTTGTGGCAAACTTTTTATCCGTAATATCGAACGGCACATATTTTTTTGAGGCGGGGTCTATACCCATAGCTTTTGCCATTTCGGGATATTTCTCTTCGAATGGCTGTACGCCTGAGGCGGGGTGCAGGTTCATGCAGGTTTTAATATTCTGGTCATTTGTCCATTTTAAAAATTTATCGGGATCCGGAAAATAATTCTTATCCCAGGTATAACCTGTCCAGCCAAAACTTTCGCCGGCCTGGTCTCGTTGTATGTTGCCATTTTTATAAAATTCAGGCAGCCATCTTATATGCCAGTCAATATCAATAACCAAAACGTCAAGCGGCACATCGTGAGTTTTGAAATCGTCAACAAGTTCTCTGAACTGCGTGTCGGTGTATTCGCGGTAACGGCTCCACCATGCGCCAAAAGCAAAGCGGGGCGGCATTGCAATATTACCGGCTATTGATGTGAAATCTTTTAAAGCCTGTTTGTAATTACTTCCATATACAAACAAATATAAATCCTGTTGTTTTGTTTCTGGCCGGGCCATAACCCAGGGCCAGTCGGAGTTATCAAACAAAGGACGCTGGCTATCGTCAATCATGACCCAGCCATCGCGGGAAATTAATCCGGGTTCAATGGATTTCGGCGCGCCGTTGCAACCGTCAAGTGTACGCGTTGTGCCAAGCAGGTTGCCCTTGTTTTCCATGCCCGGCTTCCAGATAGTAGTTTTGCCGTCCGCGTTAAATTCTACGCTTAAATTATCTGCGGTAAATATGCCTGAGTCTTTTTTATATTTTAGTTTGGCGCTCCCGGTTGAAATTTCTATATAACCATTTTCATCTTTTTGTGTGAATTCGGGTACAGGCAGGTTTCGGTTAACAAATGTAAGTGAAGCTTCATCTGTAAATTTGGCTCCTTTAGCCCATTCCATACGTATTACTCGCGGCGTTAGCACTGTGAACCGCGCGTTGCCTGCAGTTACAATTGCGGCGGGATTTGCAACCGGATTATATTGCCCGGCATTTATTGTTGTTGTTGCTATAATAACAAAGAAAAGAAACAGGATATTGTTTTGCATAAATTACTCCGAATATTTACAAAAATTGTAAAGCCCCAAAAACAGATATGATTTATCTTGAATACAATAACATTGTTATGCTTTTGTTAAGGCAATATAAAACAAAATGCGCTTTTATCAAATAATGAGTTTGCCGGACAAATTCAAATATGCGGATAGCAAGGCGCAGAGAAGGCTGCGCCTTGTGAAGTTGAAAATTGTTTTTATCGCTCAATAAACGTTTTACTCTTTTCATCCCAGATGTAAATAATCGGCTTGCAATAGGAACGGTCGGAATAAAAACCGGTAGAGTCGGGAGGATTTACAATAAGCATTTTACTGTCGGGTTTAAAATCAAAACCGGAAGTGGCGCCAACGCCATCGTAAATTTTTCCGGTCAAAGCGTCTACAACCATGCTTACAAAGCACTCGCTGCCGCAGCCCCAATACACAAAGCAATAATGCCCTGCAAAATTAACGTTCTCTTTATTGCAGGCTTCGCTTATGCGCGTTTTAAAATGTTTGGCGTCTTTATAGCTATTCCAGTCAATTTTTATTTTAGGTTTTGGAGAAACCGGTTTTACCTGAAAATCCGTGAATAAAACATTTGGTTTATACTTTATTGAAATAGAGGTAATCTGTTTTGTCTTGGCGTTGCCTATTACAAAATAATCCTTATCCTCCGAAGCGTAAAGCGTATCGGAGATGAAATCGGTCTGCGCGTTATTAATTAACTGTGTGTTGGTATTCTGCTCAGTCAAAGCCGAGTTGTTTTTATCTTCTTGTTTTGTACTGCCCGCGGCCATAAGTAAAAAACTTAAAATGTAGATAATTGCATTCATAGTTTTTGAACCCTAAAATTATTGTGAATGATATTATGCAAATTACAAATTAGACGTGATAATTGCTGAACGATAAATAAAAAGTATTGCATTCCGGGTATGTAGTGGTGCATTCCCGGCAGGGATGACACTACCAAACTATTGATAGTATTCCATAATGTGAAAAATTATTAAAATCACGAGTCGTAGAAGCTGGTCGGTGTCCAGCTTTACACAATGAGTGGAAAAATGCTTTTCAGACAACACACAGTTCCTTCCCCCCGGCAAGTACCACTCCTTGCCTGGGTTGCTTTTGTGACAGCCTTGGAACCCGTTTGGCTCCAATAGCGCCGAGTTTTTCCGCCCGGCAAGTACCACACCTTGCCTGGATAGCTTTGGTGACAGCCTTGTCCCCAATAGCGCCAAAGTTGCTCCTGTGCGTTGTTGTATTTGGCTTAAGAGATTGCCGCGTAGCTAATGCCAATGCCGCTCCCCGCAAAGAGAGATGAAAATTTTTTCGTATTTAACCAGTACGTGCAGAGCCCAAAATCCATTTCGGGCGGTTTTGCCTTTAGCCGTCAGGTTTTACCGATTCGAATTCTCTTATATTTAAAAATTCCAATTAATTTAATAATTTATTAATTTAGTAGACTTGATTTTTATAAATATTATGGTTCTGCATATATATGTTTAATAAATTGTTGCCTAAAGAAGAGAAGTATTTTGAAGACTTCAACGAATTGGTAAATTACTTAAAGGAAATGGCCAATATAACCCATTCCTTTTTTTCCGCTCCTGAGTACGATACAGAAATATTCCTTAAATTAAAACCGCTCGAAAAACGCTGTGACGAGGTATCCAATAAAATTCAAAAGAGATTGAATAAGAGTTTTATTACTCCTTTTGACAGGGAGGATATTTACAGTCTTACCAAAAAACTGGTAAGTCTTGGCAATATTCTTTTAAGGGCAGCCATACGTGTGGAAATATTCAACCAGAGAGAAAAAATAGAATACGCCGAAAAACTTACCGCCATAATCCAGCAGCAGATATCGGAGCTTGGCGTGGGAGTACAACATTTAAAAAACCGCGGCGACCATATGAATGAATGCAAGGCGGTTAAAGATCTTGAAACCGAAGCTGACAACATTTACAGAACGGCTCTGAAACAACTGTTCCTTACCGAAAAAGACCCGATTACGCTTATAAAGAAAAAGGAAATACTGGAAATGCTCGAAAGCGCATCGGATAAGTGCCAGACAACGGCAAATGTTATTACCGCGATATTTATTAAGAATTCCTGACAGCTAAAAATTTATATATCATTCATTTGGTTTTAAGATTCAGAATATGTTGATACTTTATACAATAATAATATTAGCTCTTTTATTTGATTTTATAAACGGATTTCATGATGCCGCCAACTCAATAGCGACTGTAGTTTCCACGCGCGTTCTTTCGCCCCGTTTCGCGGTTTTATGGGCCGCGTTTTTTAACTTTGTAGCGTTTGAAATTTTCGGGCTTCATATAGCAAATACAATAGGCAAGGGTATTGTTCACCCGGATGTTGTTGACCTGACCGTAATAGGCTGCGGCCTGGTAGCGGCCATTATATGGAACCTGCTTACATGGTGGTGGGGCATACCCTCAAGTTCATCACACACGCTGGTGGGCGGTTTTGTGGGCGCCGCGGTTGCAAAAGGGGGGCTTAGTTCCATTTTTCTTCCGGAAGTTCTGAAAATAATAGCGTTTATATTTCTTGCTCCTGTCATAGGTATTATATTTTCGTTCATATTTTCGGCTATAACGCTTCATATTTGTAAAAACATGTCTCCCTGGAAGGTTGATAAAAACTTCAGAAAACTGCAGTTGCTGTCTTCTGCCGCGTACAGCATAGGGCATGGCTCAAACGACGCGCAAAAAATGATGGGAATTATCTTCGCGGCATTAATCGCCTCCGGTTGCGCAAAGTCCACGGATACAATTCCTTCGTGGATAGTATTTGCCTGTTATACGGCCATATCGCTTGGAACATTATCCGGCGGATGGAGAATAGTTAAAACAATGGGGCAGAGGATAACCAAACTTAATCCCTTTGAAGGTTTTAGCGCGGAAACAGCCGGAGCGTTGACACTTTTTGGTACGGCATTATTAGGCATACCTGTAAGTACAACTCACACAATTACCGGTTCCATAATAGGCGCGGGTATAGCCAAAAGGATTTCGGCTGTAAAATGGCGCGTTACAATCAATCTTATCTGGGCCTGGGTTTTGACAATTCCAATATCGGCCTCGTTTGCCGCAATTGCCTATTGGTTATTTATACATTTTGCCGGTAAATAAGTATTAACATAGGTTTAATACCTAAAAACCCGCAAAACAGCTTGAAAACGAAATATTTGTCCCGGAATATACTTTAAGCTTAAAGTATTGTTAACATTTTAATAATATCCCTTTTTTAGTAACATATAGTATATTTATTAGCTGAAATGATTTTTTATTGCCGGCAGCCAAATTCTCCGTCAATAAAACTCATAAGGTTAGTTTTTAGAATCACAAGTACCATTGTTGCGTTTAGTACCACAAACATAAAATATATTTTGTCCGCATTATTCCGTGCATACGGAGTATTAATGCAGAAGTATGCTTGCTGCAGTTAAACGCCGGTAATAGTTTGTTTTTAATTATATTATGGAGAAGGAAATGTTAAAAAAAAGCTGTCTGGTTATTGTATCATTATTATTGGTTACGGCGTATTTCGGATGCGGAAAGGGCAAAACAGCCGTAACTCTTGCGGGTTCAACCGCGTTCCAGCCATTTGCTGAAAAATTAGCTGAGTTATACATGTCCGCTCACCCGGGCGTTACAATTACAGTACAGGGGGGCGGTTCGGCGGTAGGTATTCAATCAGCAAATTCAGGCGCGGCTCAAATAGGTATGGCCGATCTTGTTGTTTTACCTGATGAAGCGAAAGGGCTTACGCCAACGGTTGTTGCACAGGATGGAATTGCAATTGTGGTTAATCCTAAAAATCCGGTTCAAAACCTTACAACCGACCAGATACGCGACATTTTTAACGGAAAAATTACCAACTGGAAAGAAGTCGGCGGAAATGACGCCCCTATTACTGTTGTTTCGAGAGAAGCCGGTTCCGGTACTCGTTCCTCATTCGAACAAATTGTTAAAGATATTAAATTAAAGAAAGACGCTCTTATTCAGGATTCCAACGGAACAATAAGAGAGACAGTTGCAAACGATGCGAACTCTCTTGGCTATCTTTCGCACGGACTTCTTAACGATAAAATAAAAGCCTTAACTGTTGACGGCCAGCAATGTACTCCTGAAACAATTCTTGCCGGCAGTTATAAACTTGTAAGACCTATTTACCTTCTTGTTAAAGGCGGTTTACAGGGCGAAACAAAGAATTTCATAGATTTTATCCTTTCCGCGGAAGGACAAAAAACAATAAAATCACAAGGTCTTTTACCAGTTAAATAATTTTGTTTTAAGGTGTTTAATGAGTTTTATAGGCGAAAAGGGAGTAAAGAGAATCTTAATGCTGACGGCGTTTTCCGCTATTACGGCTTTACTCCTTATCGGTTTGTTTATTTTGAATGAAGGCCTTCCGTTTATTTTCAAATACGGCTTAGGTAACTTCTTATTCAGTTCCGACTGGCACCCGCAGGAAGGGAAATTCGGCATATTTCCGATGATAACCGCTTCTCTATGGGTGACTTTGGGCGCAATGATTGTAGGAGCTCCTCTTGGCATAGCAGGGGCTCTGTTTTTAAGCGAGTACGCTCCAAGACCCGTTATGAAAATAGTAAAACCCACAATTGAACTTCTTGCCGCCATACCATCGGTTGTATATGGGTTTATTGGCGTTATGGTACTTTCTCCACTTATAAGAAATTATTTGGGAGGGCCCGGGCTTTCGCTGCTTGCCGGTTCAATAATACTTGGGGTAATGATTTTACCTACGGTTATTAGTATTTCAATAGACTCAATATTGGCGGTTCCGCAGTCATACCGTGAAGGTTCGCTCGCGCTTGGGGCAACTACATGGCAGACAATACACATGCTTACAATCAGAGCGGCAAAATCCGGTATTCTGGCAAGCATAATACTTGGGCTTGGGCGCGCAATTGGCGAAACGATGGCTGTAATTATGGTTACAGGCAACGCGGTGAATATTCCGCATTCCTCGCTCGACTCGGTAAGAACACTAACCGCAAACATTGCTCTTGAAATGAGCTTTGCAACCGGAATGCACCGCCAGGCATTATTTGCAACGGGGGTAGTGCTGCTTGTTGTAATTATGATATTAAATTCGGCTGCAAGCGTGGCTATGAGAAAGAGGATGGCAAAGAAATGAGAATTCCACCACGTTACACACAAAAAATTGCCATTGCGTTTTTAGGCGGCGCTACTGTTCTTACAGTAGTAATACTGATATTTATAATAGGGTTTATTCTTGAAAAAGGGTTCCCGGTAATTAATATAAAGTTTCTAACCACAAATCCTGAGGATTTAGGCAAATCAGGCGGAATTTTACCCACATTGCTTGGAACAGTTCTACTGCCTCTTTTTTCTCTGTTGATAGCCGCTCCGCTTGGCATCTGCACATCGGTTTACCTTTCGGAATATACAAAGGAGAACCGGGCGACAAGAATAATCCGCTTTGGCACCGATTGCCTTGCAGGTATTCCCTCTATAATTTTCGGACTTTTCGGATACATATTTTTTGTTATCACTCTCGAAATGGGCTGGTCTATTCTTTCAGGAAGCCTTACACTTGCGGTTATGGTTCTGCCTACAATTATCCGAACATCCGAAGAAGCCATAAGATCGGTTCCAAAGACTTACAGGGAAGTAAGCTTTTCGCTTGGAGCTACAAGATGGCAGACAGTGAAAAAAGTGATTTTACCCAACGCTTTACCCGGTATTGTTACCGGTATTATGCTTAGCGTAGGCCGTTCGATAGGCGAAACGGCGGCGGTTATTTTTACTGCCGGGTCATCGCTAAGAATGCCTTCTTCAATTTTCGATTCAACCCGTACCATGGCCGTACACTTTTATATACTCGCGCGCGAGGGAATATCTAACGAAAACGCTTACGGAACGGCGGCATTGCTTATTATTGCCGTACTATTTATTAATCTTGCGGCTTATTGGCTTATGAACCGTTTTATTGCAAAGAGGAGTTAGGAATATGGAAAAACAGGAAGAAATTAAGTTCCGGATAAAAGAACTTAACGTTTATAACAAAAAGGAACATATTCTAAAAAATCTTTCAATAGATATTGACCGAAACAGTATTCTTGGCATTATAGGGCCGTCCGGGTCGGGTAAAACAACATTTTTGCGTACGCTAAACCGAATGAACGAACTTGAAACGGGTTTCAGGGTTGAAGGACAGGTGCTTATGGACGAAAAGGACATTTATTCCGATAGCTGCGATGCCGTAGCTTTGCGCAGAAAAATCGGAATTGTGTTCGCGATGCCCGTACCTTTGCCTATGAGTATTTACGAAAATGTTGTTTACGGACCGCGTATTTCCGGCGAAAGTAACAAAGCCCGACTTGATGAACTTGTTGAAAAAAGTCTGACGGCAGCCTTTTTATGGGATGAAGTTAAAGACAGGCTTAAGTTATCAGGCTTGAGGCTTTCGGGCGGGCAGCAGCAAAGGCTTTGCCTTGCAAGGGTTCTGGCTATGGAGCCGGAAGTGATTTTGCTTGATGAACCCTGTTCGGGGCTTGATCCTATTTCAACATCAAAAATTGAAGACGCGTTGACTGAATTGAAAAAGAACTACACGATAATACTTGTAACAAACAATGTTAAACAGGCATCAAGAGTATCGGATAAAACCGCTTTCTTTCTGCTTGGAGATTTGATTGAAGTGGGAATAACAGAGCGTATTTTTACATCGCCATCTAAAAAGGAAACAGACGATTACATTAGCGGCAGGTTTGGTTGATATGAAAGAAACAAAAGAATTAAAAAATATAATAAAAATAAAGAACCTGAATTTGTATTACAGCGCTTTTCATGCGCTTAAAGCTGTTGATATGAATGTGACTCAGAACATGATAACGGCTTTAATTGGTCCTTCGGGATGCGGAAAAAGCACGTTGCTGCGTTCGCTTAACAGAATGAATGATCTGATACGCGGCGTAAAGGTAACCGGAGACGTACTTCTGGAAGGAAAGGATATTTATGATAAGTCTATGGATATAACCGAACTGCGTAAAAGAGTTGGCATGGTGTTCCAAAGACCGAACCCGTTTCCGCTTTCAATTTATGATAATCTTTCTTACGGATTGAGAGTTGCCGGAGTAAAAAACAAAAATCAGGTAAAAGAGATTGTTGAAAAAAGTCTTCAGTCTGCCTGGCTTTGGGATCAGGTAAAGGACAAGCTTAACAATTCCGCGCTGGAGCTTCCCCTGGATCAGCAACAGCGTTTATGTATTGCGCGCCTTCTTGCTGTTGAACCCGAAGTTATTTTGATGGATGAACCCTGTTCTTCGCTTGACCCAATTGCCACCATGAAAATTGAGGAATTGATGTTTGAGCTGAAAAAAAATTACACCATAATTATTGTTACGCACAATATGCAGCAGGCGGCAAGAGTTAGCGACAATACCGGCTACATGCTACTTGGCGAAATGGTGGAATTTAATAATACACAGGATATTTTTACAAAACCGGCAAATAAACTTACCGAAGACTATATTTCCGGTAAATACGGTTGATTGTATTTTAAAGGCTGTCTCAAAACGACAGCCTCATTTACAGGGGAAAGGGGATTGCTTTAGTTTTATGCCATTTTTATCTTGAAAACAACTAAGTATGATATGTGGCTATAAATCCTCAGGAAAATAAACTTCCAAATATGACTTCAATTATGAAACGCCGGAGTTAAGCCGGAGTAACATGGAATGCGAAATGAACTATTCCTGATTCCGTTTTATTCAATTAAAAAATGGATTTAATAAAAAACGGCTGTTTTTTATACAGCCGTTTTTGCGGAACTAATGATGACAGTTATAATTTTTTTGCTGATGCAATCAGCGCGTGTTACGAAGCGGATTCCGAATCTGCTGTTGGACCGTAACTTTCGGGTAGCGGAATGTTCAGAAGTCTTAAATAAACCCCCAGCTGAGCCCTGTGGTGTACAATTTGGTTTATAGTCATTCTTATGACCTCATGCTTAGGCGAAACATCGTAAATTACATCTCCGCTGCGCATAGTCCAATTATCGGAAAGTTTTGATTCATCGGCTTTTTCAAGATGTTCTTTCCCGTCCAGGTAGCATTTTTCACAATAATCCAGCAACTCTTTTGAGTTGTTTAATGTTGGCGGGTTGTAGGGTGTTTTAGCAAAATCGAGCTCGTTTGTTGTTAGTACCATTGTAATCCATGTCGGTAATTCTGCTATATGAGTTGCAAGGGTTTTTATAATCATGCTTTTAGGATGTGGCTGCCAGTCAAATTTATCCTCTGGAATAGCTTGAAGCATTTTTTTTGTTATCTCATTTTCCAGTTCAAGTTCCTTCAAAAATATTTTTAATAATGACATAAAGTAGCTCCTTATTATTTTAAATTGTTATATAATATTTTCGGTCAATATAATTTACATTATGCGTTCGCGTGCAGGGCAATTGTATTGCCTTCCGTATCCGTAAACAGGGCCATATAACCAACCTGTTCATTTATAAGCGTTTTGGGCATTGTTATTTTTCCGCCGGCATCTTCAATTCTGTCTATAACGGTTTGTATTGCAGGATTGGCATTTAAATAGATCAATGTACCGGCCGCGCTTGGGTGATATATTGGGCCTTGCATCAGAGCTCCGCCGGTGGTTTCGTTTGCGGCATCGTATGGAAACATGGCCATCTTAAATTCGGCCGTTTCCATGTAGCTTAAATTAATATCAAGAATAGTTTCATAAAACTTTGTGGCTCTTTTTATATCGCTTACGGCAATTTCGAACCAGTTAATTACGTTTGTGATGTTGCTCATATCAATCCCTTTTTAATAATGAATATTTAATTGTTCGATCCGTTTTTACACATGTAGTGCGCAAATGCACACTATTAAAATAGTGAACGTATGAACACTTGTCAAGGGAAAATTTAATATTTAAAAGGGAAAAAGTATTTTGATGAAGCTATTGGCTTTTATGATATGCAACTCCGGTATATAAAATACAGAGGCGATAAAGTTTAATGGTACAACCATAATTTTGGAGACGAAAAAATTGAGCTAAAAAAATATAATACTGTCTTTGCCAGCGAAGTCTTCGAAGCGAAACTTGCCCCGATAAATCGGGACAAGTAACTTAGCGGACTCCTCGCAAAGACAGTATGACTAATCAGTTTTGTATTTTGCTACCTCTTTTGTGGATGCACCAGATTTATTATAGCTCCTTTGCAAAAAAACATTTGTTAAAGCTTATGGCTGTTTATTTTTGTTGTCGGTTTTTGTGGCTTCGCCCGGGTTTAGTATTCCGCCTCGCTGTATTGAGTTTGTAGAGAAAATAATTCCAAGGATTTCAGAAATCTTTGTAGTGGCCTTGTCGTTAAACATTCCAACAAGAGCGCCAACAGCGGCAATTCCAAAAGCGCTCGAAAAATCGCTGCCTCCTGCGTTGGGTAAAAGTCCGGCGCGAATAATAAAAAAGAAGATAAGTGAAAGCACGCCTCCCGAAATAGGAAGTAGAGTATACCAGAGAGTCCAGTTTTTAAAGAGCCGTCCCTGTCCTTTAAAATCGGAAAGGGAAGCGAGTCCGTGAAGGACACTGCCAAGGATACCGCTGAAAAACGCTAAAAGAAAAAAGCGTATATCCAGCAGGTCGCTTCTACCGGGTACTGACACGGGTTTGTTTACAGGGGCTTTTTTTAGCAATGCTACAGCGGAGTCCTTAGTATAATCTGTTTTGGCCAGTATATATACAGCGCTGTCGGTCAGTTTTTTAACCGAGTCCATTCTTATTGAAAGGCTATCCGCTTTTGATTTTAAAACATTAATGGTTGGTTCCAGAGGCCAGTTATTAATTAAAAAAAGAACGGAAATAATAGCCAAAGCCGATAACCAGCTGGCTAAAAAAATGCAGGTGGAGCTTTTCATAGGCTCTTCGTTTCCAATATTGGCTTCCGGCGCAGAAGTTTCGTTAGTTCCCGCGCTTACATTGGGCTGAATCGGTTTTGGGGTGTTGGAAGCGCTTTCCGTTATTGCGGCATTATCAGTATTCTGTTTTTTATCCGCGCTGTTTGCAGAAGAAACATTTTCAGTTGACACAATTACTCCTTGTTATTATTATAAATAAACACGGAATATGTCCGGCTCTGACTTTTTCAGGATAGTGAATTATCGTATATGAAATGCCGAACAATTTCCCGCACAGAGCATTATTAACATAAACAATATTTCTAAAAATATGAATAAGTTTTTACAAGTAATAAAAAAGCCGGCATAGAGTTGCTATGCCGGCCTGATATAGTAAATTGGTTATTGTAAAAGGAAATTCTATATATTGCTTAAAGAACCATTCTCTTCGGCTTCATGTTTCTTAAAGCGTTTCCCAAATTTTACTTTTACATTTTCAATGCTTATATAAACAGAAGGAACAAGTATAAGCGTTAAGAGCAATGAGCTTGTTAAACCGCCAATAATGGCCCAAGCAAGTCCGTTCTTGTTTTCAGAGGCTGCGCCTGAAGACAAAGCCAAAGGCAACATACCAAATACCATTGCGATTGTTGTCATAAGAATAGGTCTCATACGCTCTTTACCTGCTTCAACAAGCGCTTCAACAACGGTTGCGCCACCTTCTTTAAGCTTGTTGGTAAAATCGACAAGCAGTATCGCGTTTTTCGCCACAAGCCCCATCAACATAATCAAACCAATAAGAGAATATATTGACAAGTTCTGCCCCGAAAGCGCTAACGCTAAAAATGCGCCTATAATAGCCACTGGCAGCGAGAACAATACGACAAAAGGATAAATATATGAATTATACAACGAAACCATTACAAAATAAACAAGCAGGATAGCCGCAAACAGAGCTGTAAACAAGCTGCCGAAAGCTTCTGCCTGTCTTTCCAATTGGCCTTTGTATTCAATGGAAACATTATTTGTATGAACTTTTTGGGCTATTACTTTTTTAATTTCATCTCCCACCGTACCAATAGGTCTGCCAAAAACCTGAGCGGTAACAGTCAGGGAAGAGATTCTATCATAACGTTCAAGCTTATTAGGCCCAAGAGCCTGATAAATATTGGCGAACTGGCGTAATTCAACAGAATTGCCCTTACTATTAATGAAATTTATAGAGCCAATATCGTCAATCATTTTTCTATCGAACTGATCGAAAATAACGTTGATATCGTAATCGCTTTCTTTTTCGGAGAATTGAATATTGGTATTGCCCGCAAATGCAAGCTGTAAAGTGTTACCAACATCAGCAACAGATAAACCGAGCATAGACATTTTATTTCTATCCAGCTCAATTTTCATTTCCGGTTTACTTTTTTCAACCGAAAGATTGATATCGTTAATTCCCGGAACATCTTTTATTGCGGCCATAACTTCATCGGATGTTTTATAGATATTATCCATATCCGGTCCGCGTAAAAGTATTTGTATTGGCGCGTCAGATGAGCCAAACATGGAAGTAGGTGTTGATGTTACTTTTAACCCCGGAATGGTTTCAAGTATCTCTTTTTTTACCATGGCGGCATATTGTTCAACGGTTTGGGTACGAAGCTTTTTATCAACTATTGTTACGGTAAGCTCGGCCTTATGCGCCTCGCCGCCTGAAGACAACATTGAAGAAGTTGAATATCCGATATTTGAAAAGACTTTTATTACTTCGGGTTTCTTAAATAAAAGCTTCTCAACTTTTTCTGTAAGCGCGTTGGTTGTATATATTGTATTTTGCGGTTCGCCTTCAAGCGAAATAACAAACTCGCCCCTATCGCTGTTCGGCATAAACTCAGAACCGATAAACTTGAACGCTATAAGCGAAAATGAAGCAAAGAACAAAACGCTTACAGTTATAAAAACGGTTTTGCGGTGAGCCAAACCCCAACGCAGAACTTTCTCGTAAGCAGCCACAAGTTTATTATATAAGTTTTCGAATCCAAGCGCTATTTTGCCCCATATTGTATCCCACGAAAGTTTTTCAATTTTACTGAAACGCGAGGCTAAAAGAGGAGTTACAGTAAACGAAACAAAAAGACTCATAAGAGTTGAGAACACAACAACAAGAGCAAATTCTCTAAGCATGTTGCCAATCATACCTGTAACCAGCGCCATTGGCAAAAATACTACCACATCAACCATGGTAATTGCAACGGCTGTAAAGCCTATTTCATTTCTGCCGTCCAACGCAGCCACTTGTTTATTCTTGCCCATATTAAGGTGCCGGTGTATGTTTTCGAGCACCACAATGGAGTCATCCACCAGAATACCAATTACAAGCGAAAGCCCCATCAATGTCATCAGGTTCAACGAAAAGTCGAATATGTACATACCTGTAAAAACCGAGATAAGCGAAGTAGGTATGGATACAAGCACAATAAGAGAGTTTCTGAAACTGTGAAGGAACAGAAACATGACAATTGCAACAAGGATAATTGCCACTCCAAGATCCTCAATAACCGCGTCCGCGGAGGCAAGCGTGAATACCGAGTTATCGGAAGCGATATTGAATTTTAGTCCGGAAGAAGCGTATTGTTTTTCAATTTTTTTCATTTCCTCTTTAACGGATTCGCACACCTGTACAGAGTTTGCGTCAGACTGTTTCTGTACAATCAAACCTATTGAGTTTTCGCCGTTAATTCGGCTTAATGTAGTATATTCGGCAATTCCGTCAACAACTTCCGCAATATCCGAAAGTTGAATTGTGCTGCCATCGCTTTTTTGTTGCACAATCAGTTTTTTCAATTCATCAACAGTTGCAAATTTACCGGAAAGCCTTACAGTATACTGGCTTTGGTTTCCTTCAATTTTACCTGTGGCAAACTGCATGTTTGAGTTATTTACAATGTTGTATATCTGGGCTATGGAAAGATTGTAAGCTTCAAGTTTCTTTTTATCCAGATTGATATTTATTTGTCTTTCATCGCCGCCCACCAAAGTAATTAAACCAACGCCGTTAATTTTGGAGAGCTGTGGTTTTATCTGGTCTTTGGTAGCCTGGTATAATTTAGTAGCATCCATGTGGGCGCTTACACCCAGTTTAAGCACCGGTATGTCTTCTGTAGAAAAACTCATAAGAGAAGGAGTTTTTACGTCTGTAGGAAGCTGGTATAAAACAGAATTCACTTTTCGTTGCGCGTCCTGAAGAGAGACATTTATATTTGTTCCCGCAACAAGCTCAATTACAATAGATGAATATCCTTCCTGCGAAGTAGACTTCATGGACTTAACATTTTCGAGAGCGGAAAGAGCGTCTTCAAGTTTTTTAGTAACAGAAGTCTCAACTTCTCCCGCCGAAGCTCCGGGGTATTGTGTTGCAATTAAAACTATGGGCACGTCAATTTTAGGTATTAACTCATAGTTAAGCGATTTATAGCACAGAAGCCCAAGCAGCGTCAGCGCTGTAAAAACAACAACCACGAGAGTCGATCTTTTTATTGCTATTTCGGTAATTGTCATGGCTTTTTTCTCAATTGTTGTTTATTATTTTAATCGGTTTATTATCAGAAAGGTTAACCTGTCCGCTGACAATAATCTGTTCCTGTCCCGAAAGACCGCTTAACACTTCAATCATGCTGCCGCTTTGCCTTCCAATTACAATGTTTCTCAGTTTTGCACTTCCGTTTTCAGCAACATAAACTTTAGCGTCTTTTAAACTACCCATAAGAGCTTCGCGAGGTATATAATATCCTTCCTTTGCTGAATAAATTGAGATGCCTACGTTTACAAAAGTACCCGCTTTAATTGGTTTTGATGAACTGTTTTGCATTTCTATTTCAACTGAATAATTATGCGCTTCGTTACCGTTAGGACTTATATAAGTTATCTTTCCGGTAAACTCGGAACCAGGGTAAATGCTGGTTGTTATTTTTGTGTGGTCTCCAACTTTAAGATAGTAAACGTTGTTTTCGGATACGTTTACTTTTACTTTAAGTCTGGAAATATCCACAATCGAAGCAATAACAGTTCCGGCGTTTACGTACGCGCCTTTTTCTATATTCTTCTTTGTAACAATACCGGCTATTGATGAGATGACTTTAGTGTATGTCAATTGCCTTGCGGCTTCATCAACTTTGTTCTGGGCGGATTCGTATGATGCCTTTGCCTTATCAAGTTCCTGTTCGGAAGAAGTACCGCCTTTAAATAGGTTTTGTGTTCTTACATAATCGCGCTTCAGTTTGTCCGCGTCAATTTTTGCGGATTCGTAATTAAGTTTTTTAATATGATCGTCTATTGTGGCAATGACGCTGCCTTGTTTTAAAGATTTACCCAAATCAAAATCCAGCGAGGTAATCTTGCCGGATGTTTCAGCCGGTATATCCAGCTCTTTAAAAGGAGCCGTTGTTCCTGTAAAATCGAGCGTAAAGGACGCGTTCTGTTTTTGAACATTTGCAACGCTTACGGTTACTTTGTTATAAGTAATCACATCCGATTGCATTGTGTTGTGCTGCCTGTTGCTGATTAACTTCAAAGCCGCCAAGATAACGACTACGATTATAATTATTATTGCTATAATTTTTTTCATATGGCATTATTTAAGATTGTTAATAAAATTGATTAAATTACCTTCGGCTTTTTCCTTATCGAGCTTAGCTATATATAAAGTAAGCAAACGCGTATAGTAATTGTTTTGTGTTTCTCGTAATGAACTTTCCGCCTGCACTAAATCCAGCGATGACCCCGCGCCTTGCGAAAACTCGAGCTGTGTATTGTTATAAACGCTTTGTGCAAGCGCCAGATTTTCTTTTTCGTTTAGTATGTTATCCAACGCTGTCTTGTATTGAATATTGTAGTTGGATATATCCACCTTTATTGATTGTTCGGATAAGGACAGATTTTCTTTTGCAATTTCAATATTAAGTTCGGATTGCTGCACTTTTGACATTCTCTTAAACCCCGAAAATACCGGTATTTTCAAACTCAGTCCAATAGTTGAATTCTGATACCAGTCTTTATTTGTGCTGAATATATCAAACTCCGACCGCATTGCCTGAAAGTTATACTTTGCGTAAAACGAAAGTGTAGGCCAGTATGCTGCCTTGTTGTTTTCCTTATCGGCTTCCTGTAAGGCCAAATAAGTTTGAAGCACTTTATAGTCAATCCGATTTTCAAATGCTTTGGAGTTATTATCAATTTGAACTGTATAATTCTCTTCAAAGTTTTCGGAAAGGGAATCGGAAATCTCAATTGCGTTCTCTACCGGCAATCCTACTGCAAATTTCAAATTATTAAGAGATTGTTTAAAATTAAGCTCTGCCTGGTCTAACTGCGATTTTGTATTATTATAACTGACTTTTAGCTTATCAACGTCAATTTTCTTGGCCATTCCATTTTTATATTTCAACTCGGTAGATTTTAAAGCTTCACCGGAAGCGGATAAAATAACCTTCAAGTTGCCGAGTTGTTTTTGCAAAACAGAAGCTTTGTAATAAGCTGCTACGATGCTGTAAAAAGTCTGTTCATCCGTCTGCTGCATGTTTTGTTTTGAAAGCCCTTCGCTAAGTTTAGCGGCTTTCAATCCAACCCAGAAAGAGGGGTCATAAATTTTCTGGTTCAGCGTTATTCCCATGGTAGTATTGTATTGAGTTCCCATCTGAACAGGAACCATAGTGCCCGGTTTCCCTATAAGTATTCCGGGTAAAAGAGTGGTGGTTATTTTAACGTTATCATCAAGGGTTCCGTTTATATCAACTTGCGGAAGCCCGCTGCCGACTTGTTCCGAAACCTGTTGCGCCCTGATATCGGCATTTAATAAAGCAATTTTTACATTGCTGTTATTCTTCCTGGCATAATCTATACATTGTTTTAAACTATAACTTTGCCCCGAAACAGGTATCAGTAAAACAACCGACAGCACAAGGATTTTTTTTATTATTTTCATAGTCTCCATATTTGCTTTAGGATTGTGTTTAATCTTTCTAAGTAAAAGTGATTTAAAGTTGTAATTCCGCGCTATTTATATAACGCTTTATCATTTTTATGTATGCTTCTTTTTTATTTATCTTCTTCGCCTTTTCTGGCGGAGCGAATTGTAATAAAACGGTTACTGCTCCGTGGCTCAGGCAAAAGAACCCCAGAATAAGTTCATCGGCCAGTTTTTCATCTCCGTGGCCTAAATCGAGGAACAGTTGCTTAATTGCCTTCATCTGGGCTATCATTTCCTCGTTCGGCGCGGGCTTCTCAAGGCTGAACATCAATTGGAACATCTCTTTGTTTGCTTCGGCAAATTCCCAATGTATTACTGCAAGATCTAACAGCAATTTTTGGGGATCGGATTCCATTGCGCGGCATTTTTCAAATTCTTCGTGTTGTTTTCTGAAGCCCATATAAATTAGTTCGCGTATCAAGTCTTCCTTGCTTTCAAAATGCTCGTAAACAATAGGGGCGGTATACTCAATTTTATCCGCAATTTTTCTTATTGTAACATTATGCCACCCTTCTACGGCTGCAATTTCCCGAGCCGCGGTAAGAATTTTGTGTTTTAGTTCTTCTTTCTCTCTTATTTTTCTTTCAATATGACTCATAAATTTACACTTGTTAAAAAATCTAACATTGTTAGATTCAAAATTATAAAAGTATAAAAAATGTAACAAGGGCATTTTTTATACCGCAAAAACTAGCGCTTAAGAAAAAAATAAAACTTCAGGATTGAAATATTTACCCGGTTAAACTATTTTGACTATTACGGCCGTAATATCATCGTTCTGATCGGCCTTGCCCCTGTATTGTATAATGGAATTTGTAAGCTCTGACATGATTTCGTTTGACTGCTTGTTTTCAGCTGAAGAGACTACCTCTAAAAGTTTTTCCATACCGAATAGGTTTTTGCTTTCATCCATAGCTTCAGTTATTCCATCGGAGACGAATACCCAAATGTCGTCTTTTTTAAGAGGAATCTCCATTTCTTCAAGCGATAAACCAAATATTTTGCCTTTTTCCAATCCAAGGCCTATCCCAATGGGCTGATAAACATTCGATTGGTCACCATTTACAACCGCAATTGGCACATGCCCGGCCCTGCAAAAAGAAACCGTTTTTTTCTCCGAATCAAAAAGCGCGGCGGACATTGTTATAAACCAATTCTTTTCGAGTGAATCGTACAGACGCCTGTTGAGCTCGGTTAAAAGGGTTTTGGGTGTTTTGGTTTCATCGCAGACTAATTGGAGCATTGTTTGAAGCTTGGCCATATAAAGCGATGCCGAAAGCCCCTTGCCCGAAACATCTCCAACAAATACAAAAAATTTACTGTCCGAAACTTTTATTATGTCAAAATAATCTCCGCCAACCTGCATTGCCGGAATCATTTTTCCGCTAATATCAAATTTTGTAATTTGCGGAATGGAGCTTGGAAGCAAACCTTCCTGAATTTTTCGCGCAAGATCCAGGTCAATCTCAATTTTTAATTTCAGGCTTTCAAGCTTATAAAGGCGCGCGTTTTCTATGGCTACGGCGGATTGGTTTGCCGCAGATGTGAGCAATTCTGCATCCCTGCCTGCAAACTGAGAACCGGAGTATTTTAGCCCGAATAAAAGTAATCCTATTACTTTCGATTTTATTACAAGAGGAACAACTGTAAATATTTTTTGGTCAACAAGCAGTTCGCTTTCATCGGGAAAAACGAATGGGAAATCTGCCTGCTCAATAATTATACTGTCTTTCTGAACTGATTTTTCTTTTAGAAAGTTTTCAAGATTGGATCTTGTACTGTCTATTTCAATATTGGCCGCATTAATTCCATGACAGCTGCGCAGCTCATATTTACCGTTGGATTCATCTTTCAGCAGAATTGCAAACTGCTTAAGCCGAAGAGAGTTTACAAAAGTTTTTTCCATGTTTATTAATATGTTTTCCAGACCTACAACGCCAGATACTTCATTGCTGAATTTCATTATCATTTGCCTGAAAGCAAATTGTTCCGGGTAAAACTGTTTTGTAATTATTTCCTGCAGCCTGTCCTTTGTTGACTGGAACGCCATTGCAAATATTATGAAAACAAAACCGGCTAATATGTTTCTGTATTCAGGACTTATGGCCATGCTGACACTTTGCCCAAGCAGGTATATTGTAACAAAATATATGCCCGCAAGCGCAACTGTTGCCACGCCATATACAATAGTGTTTTTTACAACTTCGCTTACATCCATCAATTGGTATTTGAATATTGAATAGGCAAACGAAATTGGTATTATTACAAGCATTATTATTGGCGCGTAGTAATAAGGCGAATTATAGATGGAACCTGCTATAATTGGGGCGACAAAGTTTGTATATAAAAGCGCAATAATTCCAAGAAAAAATCCTGCCGAAATAACAAAAACAGGTTTCCTTTCCTGTTTCGTTTTTATTCTTCTGTAATTAATTATCAGAAATGCAAAACCGGCCGTAATGCCAATCAACAGGTTATAATTTACAATTAAATTAATAATGCCATCACTTCCGCCCATCCTGCCTAATATAAAAATTATTATCAAATAGGTAACCGGTATGGAATAATAGATATGATTGAAATGCTTATAATTAGTAAACTTATGCCGCAAAGGAAACAGCATAAAAAATTTCATGAAATAGAAAGGCACAAGTATTAACGGAACTACTACCAGAAATCCAAGGAAATGGTATAAATTATAAAAAGCTGCGCTATCCGGATTATTTGTATGGTAGTTAAAAATAGTGCCCGATAAACCCAATACGAAAAACGCGCCTATTTTATAAAACAGCCGTTGAACCTCGCCTTCTGGTTTTGACATTATAACTACAAACGATATACAAAACCACAGAAATGCCAGCAGATTAAAACTAAGCACATTGAACAGGATAAGTTTTTTAATATATATGTTAACATTACATGTTACATTTTCTCTCTTTATTGTATATGTGGCAAAAGAACCGGCTTTGAGCTTATTAAGCACAAGCTGCATTTGCTGGTCGTTTGTAGCCGGTACGTTATTTATTGCCAAAAGATAATCGCCGTTCCTGATGCCGGCATTCCACGTTACGCCGCCAGCTTTGACTTTTTCGAATACAAGCATCTGTTTGCCGTGCACATTTACCGGAGTCCAGATGCATTCATCATTTGATACCGGCGTAACCACTGTAATGTAATAGATGTTCGTTAATCCTATTATAAAGACTATCAGTGAGAATAAAATAATAAGTTTCACTCTGAGTCTTATATATAGATTCTTTATATTGTTGAGCATAGTCGGCTTGTAAATTATTTTACTTTTATAATAACTAACGTAATATCATCGGACTGGTGTGTACCCAAAGCGTACTTTTTTACTTCATCTGTAATTATATTAAGTACTTCTTTTGCGGATTTATTGCTGTTGCTTACAGCAATGGCTTCAAGCTTTTCATCTGAAAATTCGTTATCAAAGCGGTCTTTTGCTTCCGAAACTCCATCGGTAAACATTATGAGCAAGTCTCCTTTTTGTAATGAAACTGACTCGCTTTCGTAGGGAATAAATGTTTTCATTACGCCCAAAAGCAGTCCGCCTTTTTCGAGTTTGATGATTTTTTTATCGCGTATCAGTAACGGGGGATTGTGGCCTGCGTTTACATAGGAAAATTTTCTGTCGTTATCTGAAATTATTCCCCAGAAAAATGTTATGAACCTGCCATCTGTTGTATTTTCAGACATCAAATCGTTTATTAGCGCTGTGGCTTCGTTAAGCTCCATGCCATGGCGGCAGGTGGATTTTAAGAAAGCCTGTAAGTTTGCCATAAGCAGCGCTGCCGGAACCCCCTTGCCGGAAACATCGCCAATAGCCACGCAATATGAATTACTATCGAGCTTTACAAAATCGTAATAATCTCCGCCAACCTGTTTGGAAGAGATATTTACCGCGGAAATTTCAAAATTCAATAATTCCGGGAAGGATTCCGGTAAAAGCTTTTTCTGAATATCGCGGGCAATTTCGAGTTCCTCTTCAAGCTTCTGCTTTTCTATGGCTTCCTTAAACAAACGCTTGTTTTCCAGCGAAATTATTGCGAGGCTTCCAATTGAAAAAATAAACTCAATATCGGTATCGTTATAATCAACATTATTAATTCTGCGGCCTAAAAGAATAAGTCCTTTGGTTTTCCCTTGTATCTGCATGGGAACGGCAAGTACAATATTAAGCTCCTTGAGTGTAGGGAACGATTCTTCTATTTCATCCTTTTCGAGCGCGTTTTCAATTTTGGGTATATCCACGCACGAAAGCGAAGTTGTAAGACTTGCCCTGTCAATTTTTGATTCAAGTATTTTAAGTTTTCCCTTATCGCAATAAACAACGGCGTAGTTCGAAACAAGAAACTGTCCGATAATTGAGTATGTTAAAAGCTTGCTAACGCGCGATTCTTCATCGAGTAGTCCGAATTCCTTGCTTAGCTCAAACAGAGAGTTTAACCTGTTTATTCTTGTATCAAGGTTCCGGTTGACTCTTTTTAATTCTTCAATAGCCATCGAGTTTTCTATGGCTGTGGAAGCTATGTTTAAAATTGTATGTAGAAAATCTATATCGTCAGCGGCGTAATCGGTTTTGGAAAGCCTTTGACCAAGGCATATAATGCCAACCGTTTTACCTGAAGAAATAATCTTTTCAACAACCGGCAGACCTAAATTTTCAGTAAACTGTATAAAAACCGAATAGTCTTTTTCCTGTTCGGGATCGAGGTTTTGCGGAAATGAAAGCTTCAATTCATCCGTAAACCCCTTTGCGGCTTTAAGGCACAGACTTTCGTTTTCAACAAGGGCAATAAAGCTTTTTGTTGCCTGAAATTTTCCCAGGCATGTGTAAAGCAGGTTATTCAGAATAAAATTAATATCGAGGCTTGAATTTATTATTTTGCTAAACTCAACAAGAGCGCCAAGATTTCTTTTTAATTTTGTAAATTCAAATTCGTTATTCATTAGTTTAAGCAATTGCTTTTGTTAAAATTACTTTATTGTACTTGCCTGGAATCGATTCATATCTCACATCATCCATCAATGTTTTCATTAGGTGAACGCCAAGTCCGCCTACTTTTTTCATCTTGAAGTATTCATTCATATCCGGTCTTTTCAGCGTATCCGATTCGAAAGAATTGCCAAAATCTGTAATATCAACAAGAAACTTGTTATCTCTGAATATTACTTTAACAATAATTTTTCCATCCGGCAAGTATTTGTAAGCATGCTTAATAACGTTGGTACAGGCTTCATCCACGGCCAAAACAACGTCATCCACTGTTTTGCCGGCTATTTGCCTGTCATTGCAGCAATCGTATATAAAATCTCTAACAATGGAGAGATTTTCCGTTTTGCTTTTTATCGCAATTTCTTTTTCGCTATTTTGAATTAAATTCGGGCTCAAATTAATTCACCTGATTATATTTGTTAATAGCTTCTTCTTCTTCTTCAAAAAACTCGTACAATAAGGGAAAACCGAGCAAGTCGAATATATTATATACTTTGGAGCTCATATTTGTAAATTTTATATCTCCGTTGTTTTCTCTTATCTTTTCAATAAACGCCATAAATACACCTAATCCGGCGCTGCTTATATATGATAAATTTTTAAAGTTTACTACCATTTTGAATTTCATTTGCTCAATTAACTGCGTAAATACATTTTCCAAGATGGGAGCAGTATGCGCATCAAGGTAACCTTCAAGATCAATGATGCTCACTCCGGTCTTTTCGCGTATTGCGGTGTTAAAATCTGCCATTATTTGTCTCCGTCCAAAATTTTATTTTCTTTCCATCGTAATATAAGTAAAGTTATATCATCATGCTGATGATTATTTTGAGAAAACATAGTAACCTCGCTGATTATGCTTTGGGAAATATCATCTGTCTTGTCGTCTTTGTGCTGTAAAACAACTTCTTCCAGTCGTGTATTGCCAAATTCTTCCATTTCGCTGTTTTCAGCTTCAGTAATTCCATCCGTATACAAAACAATGGTATCGTTATGTTGTAGCTTTATTTGTATTTCTTCCAGAGATAAACCAAAGTTATCCGAAAAATCCAGACCAAGACCTATGCCCGAAGGTTTTAATTCGTTAATCTTGCCCTCTCTTAACATTATGGCGGGAGTATGCCCCGCGCGGCAGATACTTAAAATGCCGCTTTGCTGGTTTACAATTCCGTATAAAGCGCTTACAAAACTCTTTCTGTTAAGCGATTTTTGTAAAATTCTGTTCGCTTCTATTAAAATATCTTTTGGCCTGGTAAGTATTCCCGAAAGCGATTCGAAAATGCCTTTTATTTCGGCCATGATGAAAGCCGCTGAAATTCCTTTACCCGATACATCCGCAATAATAAAGCCAAGGTTATCATCGTTAATCCTGAAAAAATCGTAATAATCTCCGCCGACCTCAAACGCGGGAATGAAAACGGATGATATTTGGACTTTGCCAATTTGCGGGGCGGCCTGAGGCAAAAGCTTTTGCTGCATTTCGCGCGCTACTTCAAGCTCGCGCTCAAGTCTTTCTTTTTCAATAGATTTTTCCACAAGTTCCGAATTCTCTATTGCCAGCGAGACATATTCCGAAAAAGTATTTACCGCGCTTTTATCTTCTTCATCAAAAGCGGAATTTTTCTTTTTCGCAATAATCAGAAATCCCTTAATTGTATTTTGAGCCTTAAGCGGCGAAGCGAGCACATATTGGAATTTTTCGCTAAGTCCGCTTGTTTTTTTATCTTTTGAAATGTTTAAAATAACCGCGCTGTTTATTGGCGTTTTGAGGTTGAATGCTTCAACAATTTCGGTAATTATTATGGAGTCGGTAAAAGTAATGTTCCTTGCCGAAGCCGGGTTCAAATGCTTTGGGTTTTTCCACACTATCCACGCGCTGTTTGCCCCGGCAACTTTAAGAGCCAGTTCGGTAACGGTATCTGCCAGCTCGTTAAGGTCAAATACTCGCGTTATAAGGGCGCTAAGGTTTTGCAGTGATGTTATTTCTGTAGCTTTTCTGTCGAACGCTTCAGCTGTTGGCAAATGGAACAGAGTTGTAAAAAACAGTATGCCAAAGTAAACGCAGCCATATATCATTACCAAAAACATAAACTGGTATATTGCCGGAGAACTGCCTTTTATGAACTCGACAAACTGATTCCTATCCATAAGGCTGTGAAGATTCAGTATAAAAAGTATTATTGAAATTACCGAAATGAGAAGGAGCTGCTTTTTTTCTTTTTTAGATAAAAAAGCTATCCACGATATTTTAATGGAATTGAACAGTATCAGTAAAATTGAGCTCACAATAAACGCTTTTTTTATGTAATCCGCTCCAAAATATGCGGAAATTGAATTGGCAAAAGACGCAATGATGAAAAATATCAGCATCAGGTTAAAATAAAGCGGGTCTTTTTTCCTTTCTCCCAGAAAGTAAAAGCATCTGAAAACCTGAAATGTATAGACATATATTATAGCTATGGCTACAAGAATTATCATGGAAACTACATACGCAAAAATATCGGGGTTTACTAAAAATGCGCGAACCTCAACATGCCAGAAGTCAAAAAGATTTGAGGAGAAAGAAAGTAAAAAATATACCGCCGCGTTTAGTACGGCAACATTCATTATCAGGGATACTGCTTCCGTTTTTCGCTTTTCTATTGGGTTATAAAGATATAACCCTGTTAGTATAAGGATGCAGAATAATATCAGCTCGCTTAAGATGGTTGTCCAAAACGAATTAACAGAAGAAAGCATTATACGCGAAAACAGCAAAAGCAATAACAACAGGGAAAAAGACCTTATTTTTTTATCCCGGATAATATTTTTAACCAACAATTCCATGATTTTCTTTATTAGCGTATTTATTTCTGTATAATTGAGTTTTCTGTATTTAGTTTTGCGTTAAATTTAATGCAAAATTAAGTATTTGTAAAGGTTTGTTAGTTGATCGGATAAAAAAAAGGATGAATAGCAGATATGGTGTGTTATCTGCTATTCATGAGGGCCTTTCACTTAAACCATAATTGGTCTAATAGGGGTATTAATTCTGGGTAAACGGACTTCAATGGGCTTCTTTTTCTTTTCTTTCTTTTCCGGCTTGCTGTTTTGCAAATCCTGCTGCATTTTTTCCATCTGTTTCTGGAATCGCTTCATTTGTTCGTTCAGCATACGCATTTGTTCGTTTACAGACTTCGAGCTTCCGGTTGTGATGGAATCCGGAAAGACACTATGCCAAGGGTTGCCGAGAGAATCTCCGCCGCGGAATGTAAAACTCTTGTAACTGTGTTTCTTCAACGAATCAATTGGCTGAATACCAACCGCAAAACCCTGATCAAAGAACGGATATCTGCGATATTTTTGTACTTTCAGCGAGTCCTTTACCCATTTTGCTTTTGGACTTCTGATGTCTTTGGGAGCCTGGTCAAATCCGCCGTTAACGGTAAAATACCTGAATTGTTTTGTCGCGTCTTCAATTTGAGCCGCAATATCGTCAAAATTAGGGACTTCAAAATCGGGTATTTCAATTTTAGGCACTTGAATTTTGCAGTAATGGCTATCAACATAAACGTTAAAGTTTTTATCCTTAAACTGCATCTTATTGAGTTTTTTAAGTTTCGAAAAATCCTTGCTCAATTGCACAGTTATGCTTTTTATCTGTTTTGTTCCGTTGCCGGGCATGTTGTAAGATACGGAAACGCTTTTGCTTTGTCCAACATCATGCACCTCAATTTTACCCGGGAAACTGGCCATATCAAACTTAAACTGGTCCGAAAAAATAGTGTCTGGCGTAATAAAGATGTAAGTATCTTTAGCCTGGCTGTTTTTAACCTTTTGTATCATTTGGTTTACAGCGGGAATTTTATCTATCTCACCCGCGCCGGGCATCATGGCGGCAAAGGCGGATTTATTTGCCCTTTTTGCAAAACTCATCAAATCTGCCGCAATTGCCTTATTCAGGTTCCAGAGGTTATAGTTTATGGCAATTGTATTTTTATTGTTTGCCAGAATTTGCGGTTTTATTTCTTCTTTATATGCTTCCAGTATTGAATCCACGGCTTTTCTTTCGTTAGCGTTTAAGTTGAGAGAAGACATGAACCTTTCCAGATTGTTGGTTTGAGGATAGAAGGATGCCGTTTTAATTTCAACTATGCCGTTTCCGTTTTGAGCCGTTCCAAGTGAAAGATACTGCCCGTTTTGTTTATCGAGCGGCAGTTTATTGTAAAATGCAAAATTAAAAATATCTTCTTTTGAAATATCCGCCGAGTGAAGAATAGGCCGTAAATTTTTTGAGTATAATTCAACCAGGCTGCCGCGTTGATTTTCTATAATCTTGTTTATATCTGTAGAGTTAAACTTGAATACAAAAATCAGGGCAATTGTAAGCGCCGTTAAAGCCGCGACGGGGGAATATTTTTTAATAAAGCCCCAGCTAGGCGCGCGTTTTTCTTTTATCTTTTCGTACAGTCTTGCCTCAAAATACGGTGATTCAGGAGCAGGGTTAACTTTTTTTACAAGACGCTTAATATCCGCGTACTCATCGTATTTATCTTTATACCCGGTAGAAAATGCTATATCTTTCGAAATTTCTTTTGCCCGGCTTGGAGGTAGCTCTTCATCCAGGTAAGCGGAAATATCTTCGTATTTTTTATCGGTTTTCATTATAATAACTCCTTTTGGTAAGGCTCCAACAGTTTTTTTAAGCCTTCCCGCGCTCTAAAAATTCTTGACTTAACCGTTCCTATTTCGCAATCAAGCGTTTCGGAAATTTCCTGATAACTCATTCCTTCTATTTCTTTTAATACAAGCGGCGTTCTAAGTTTTTCGGGCAGTTTTGATACCGCTTTTTGTACAATCCCCGAAACATCCACGTCTTCAACCGGATTTACCGTTATTTCTTCTTCATCCGTTTCCTTAAACGGAGAAAAAATGCTGCGTATTTTTTGCCTGCGCAAGTGATCTTTACATTTATTGATGGTAATACGGTATAACCAGGTGCTAAACTGGGACTCGTAGCGAAACTTGTTTATATTTCTGAATACTGTTATAAATACGTCCTGGGCAATATCGTCCACTGCGTCTGAGTTATTCAGAGTCAAATAAATGAGGTTTCTCACTTTGTCCTTATGCCGGGTAACAAGTATTCTGAAGGATGTCTCGTCACCTTCAACGGACTTTTTTACCAGCGAAAAATCTTCTTCTATGGCTGTTGCTCCGCTTAGTACCAAATCATTATCTTCTTTTGTGTCATACATCTTTTTAGACGCGCTTATTTATTGTTTTGTTCCGTATTTCTATTCGCAAAAATATCATTTTTAATGCAATAAATCACTTTTGAGAAGATTTTACAGGAAATTAAATGATAAATCGGGTAAAACTTTTTGTGGAAAATTGATCTTGAAAGAGTTAAGTTAAACTAATATGAACTAATTATGTTAATTTATATATTGTCCATAGGGCAAAACAATACATCGAATATTATTTTACGATGCAAAGAGGAAGTTTATTTTATTAAAATTATTTTTGAGGGAAAAATGGTTATAAATAATTCTATTATTCATCAACTAAGTAAAGAACGTAATTCCAAATCTACAATCAACCTTCGAGAAAGTATACTTCAAGTAAATAATCAATTAAACCAGCTATTATGCGAAATTAAAAAAGTGTACAATGAGAAAACGGGAAAATCATATGGGGTGTTCGAAAATAATATTACTTTGTATCCGTTAAGTGTTTTACTTAAGAAATACCTGACTAATGAAATTAGTTTTATTGAATTTACAAAAGAGGCTATGAATTTACTTAAGAATAAGATTGATACTGAAAATTTAGCTACAGGTGGGTATTTATTATTTGTTCATTATGACTGTTTCTTTATGGTGGTGATGTTAAATGATAAAAATGGTGTATCTATTTCTAATGATACTCTTGATATTATAGAAACAAATCATTTAGATCTGGAAAAACTTCACCTTGCTGCAAGAATTGACTTAACCCTTTGGCAAAGTGAGGGCTCGAAGTATTTATCATTTGTAAAAGGCCGGAATACTGGAGACTATGTATCCAATTATTTTCGAGAGTTTATCGGATGCACTGATTATACAAGCTCAAAAGAACAAACAGAATTATTGTTGGTATCAGTTGATAATTATTGCAAACAAAAAGAATTTGATGACGAGAGAAAAAAATCATTTAAACATTCAGTTTTTGAATATTGTGAAAATAAAAGAAAAAACAAGGAACTAGTTTACTTGGAAGATCTATCTCATTATCTTGATGAAGATAATCCAAATGATTTTTTTGAATTTGCAAATTCAAATGAGGCTAAACTAAATTCCGGTTTTGAACCCCATAGAGACACACTATCAAGACTTCAACGTTATAATGGAAAGGACTCTGATTTGATAATAAGTTTTAATTCTGATTTATTAGGGAATAGAGTGATCTTTAATAGAGTAGAAAGTACACTTTTAATAAATAAATTACCTAAAGATTTAGAAATACAATTGAATAAAATGTATGAAGATGAATCAATCTAAAATAGAAAAAACCATCGCCTTATATAAAAAATTGAGTAATGTTAGTTGGCATGGTGACGAAGTGACTGGGGCAGTAAGTTTTAATAAAGGGATCAACGAATTAATCAAATATTTAGATGCAAATTCATTGATCTATTCTACTTTTTCCATAGATGGAAAAAGTAATCCATTAAGTAGTTTATCTTTGCTAAGAAATGATAATCAAACTATTGAACTTACATTACAGCCTCCAAGGAATCCAGTCTGTGATATGTTTTTTGCAAAAGATTTAGATGATCTTCTTAGATGTGCACGGTATAAACTCAATGAACCAAAATTATATTATATAGCAGATAAGGATTTTTATAATATAGAAAATAAACATTGTGAAAGTATTGAAGAATACCGTAATACTATAATATTAATTAAAATAATAAAAGATATAGCTGCTGACCATTTTGAAAATAATTCTGAAATAGCAAAAGCAATCATTTTGTGTAAAAGTAAAATAATTATACCAATAAAGTATCAAGTAAGTGATTTGATACTTCTTGATGGTATAGATGAATTATTGACTGAATTATCTATCGCTCCTCAACTAAATCATAAAATTGAGATATTCAAAAATACTTTATGTGAAACATTAATTAATATTCCGATGGAAGAACGTTTCCTTTATATTACTAAGCATTTTGAAGATATTCGACAAAGATACGAAGACAACTTCAATTTATTTATGTCCGATTTTTCGTTTGACAAAATAAAGCAGGAAGTAGAAGAAAGGAAAATTGAATATGTTAATAAACTTAATGATATCGTTTCAGATATTCAGAATAAAATACTTGGAATTCCAATATCATTATTACTGGTTAGTACACAAATAAGTAGTTCAAATGATTTTATTGGGGACTTTTTGAAAAATAGTGGTATACTAGTTAGTTCGTACGGTTTTTTATTACTCATGTTTTTCATTTTAACTAATCAATTAAATATGCTTGAAGTGATTAAAAAATCAGCTGAATATAATAAAGCTTTATTAAAAGAAAAGTATTCTCTATTAAACGATAAACTAGAAGAAAGTTTCGGGATTGTATTTGAAAGATACAAGCAACAAAAGAAAATGTTAGATTATATTTGGTATATGGCCTTGCTTTCTTGTCTTTTAAGCTTATTCATTTTTGCATTTAAAATGAAAAAATTTCTAATTTGAGAAGAGTAATATGATACTTTATCACCTGATACCCTTAAGTTGACAGCATTGCTTCAAAAGGGGAAATTTGTACATATTCATTCGTTTTTTTTTATTAATTCACACAACTGGTATTTAATAAATCAAATAATAAAACAACGCTTCAAGCTACTTTTGCTTTATTATTATGAATGAATTTAATAATTGAAGCCGCGGCTAAGTTCCATAAAATCAGTTGCCACAAAACCATTTCCCATCCGCCATGCTGCCAGCAAAATAAGCCGGCATAGGTGCCAAAAGCTCCGCCTATGAATATGGTGGTCATAAATATTGTATTTATCCTGCTGTTTGATGATTCATCAAGGCTGTATATTGTGGCCATGTTTGTAACCTGAACTATTTGGGTTCCTATATCGAGCAATAGGACTGCAATTACAAAAACCAGCACTGAATCCGGAATAAGTTTTAAGAAAAGCAGACTGATAATAATAAATGATAATGCCAAAAACAGGGATCGTCTGTTTTGTCCCCTATCTGCCATCTTTCCAAAGAGGGGAGCAATAAGAGCGCCTGCAATGGCAACCAACCCGAACAGACCAATAATATCGGGGTGGAAATAAAACGGCGCGCCGCTTAACTTAAAGGTTAATGTTGTCCAGAAGGAACAAAAAGCGCCAAAAACTAAAGCTCCCATTAGCGAAACTTTTCTGAGTTGAGAAAATCTTTTAATTTGTATTAGTGTGGATTTTAAAAGTTCCAAATAATGTCCTTCAAACCGGTTTTCCACATCCGGTAAAAAGAATTTGATGAATAAGGTCAAAACAAAAATCAATCCGCCCGAAATACCATACACAAATCTCCAGCCGAGCAATTCGGCAATAAATCCGCTAAAGACTCTCGCTGCAAGGATACCGACCAGAATTCCGGAAAAGACCGTTCCTACAGTTTTGCCCCTGTTTACCGGATCAAGACTGGCGGCCATTGGAACAATAACCTGTACAGAGACGGATAAAATGCCAATTAACACGCTTAAAGCCCACACTTGTTGTATGGAAGAACTGACTGCCATTAAAAAAAGTGAAATAATAAGGAATGCGGATAAAACAAGTATCAGCTTCTTTTTGTTTATTTTATCGCCAAGGGGAATAATAAAGAACAAGCCAAGTCCGTACCCAATTTGAGAAAGCATTGATACAATACCTGCCTCCTTTTCCGTAGATCCAAATGATGCGGCAATTTCTTTTAGGATTGGCTGGTTGTAATAAATATTAGCAACGGAGGCTCCTGCGGCTATTGCCATGAGGATAATTTGAAATCTGGAAAGCCCGCTTTTTTTTGATTTATCCTTTATTTGCATAGATTGTCTTGTAATTACATAAATTGTAAATAATTTACAATTGCTAATTTACCTAAAAATTGTGTAAGTTACAATTTAGTTTGTGAAAATTAGCGAGATGGTTTATTTAGAAATATGACAAAGCCGCAAGAGCCATATAAGCTGTTATACGATAATGAATTTCTACAAAAACTAATAGTAGGAATTGGAGAGGTCTCGGAAATAACAAAAATACCATGCCGCCAAATACGATATTGGGAAGAGAAGGGAATAATAAAGAGTTTAAGCTGTGAAGGCAGAAACAGGCGGTATGATTATATTAATATTAAGAAAATGCTGCTTGTAAGGGAACTGCTTGAAGATGGTTATACATTGGACGCGGCGGCTGTAAAAGTCCAGAAGCGATTCGATCTTCTGGATGATACTTTCAGAAAGCTGAAAAAAGCCAGCAAGACAGATTAGATTTATTTCAGCGCTTTTACTTTAATAATAATCAGTTAGGTGTTGTAAATTCTTTTCAAAAATAATTTAAAATGATTGAACAAGTAAAACGGAATATGAACGTAATTGCCTCTCAGATAGGCGTTAGACCTGTTGGAACGGAAGCAAATGCGAGTTTATTAAAGTATGTAAAGGCGTTGGCATCTTCCTATGGATATAAAACCACCACGTTGCCTTTTGAGTGTAAGATATGGAATAAGGGAGTTTCAAATCTTACTATTAACAATAAAACCTATGGAATTTATCCGAGCCCTTTTTCACAGCCGTATAAAGGAGAGTGTGAGATTATTTTTGCCGATAGCGTTGAGACTTTACAAAAAGCGGATTGCGCGGGGAAAGTTGTTGCAATATGCGGTACGCTTGCCAACGATGCAATAATGCCCAAAAACTTTCCTTTTTTCTTTCCCGAAGAACATAAGTTTTTAATTGAGTTGCTGGAATCAAAACAACCGGCCGCAATTCTGGCTTTTACCGGCAAGCAACCAATGTCAGGACTCGATCCTTTCCCCTTATTTGAAGATGGTAATTTTTTAATACCGTCAGCTTATATTTCGCAAAGCTACTTGGATGAAATAAAGAGTTTTAATAAACGAGTCGAAATAAATATTGATAGCCATACCCAGCCTTCTGAAAGCGAGCAGCTTATTATATGGAATAATCTGGAAAACAAAGAAAGAATTGTAATTTGCGCTCACATGGATTCAAAATACAATACGCCCGCTGCTTTGGATAATGGCGCGGGGGTTGCCGTTCTTCTTGAAATGATGCGAATTCTAAAAGATGAACAGAAGCCGTTTGATATTGAATTTGTTCCTTTTAACAGCGAGGAGTATTATGGCGTATGCGGACAACTAAACTATATGAACAGAATTAATAATGAACTAACAAATATTAAACTGGTTATAAATATAGATTCTCCCTGCCATAAAGATTCAAAAACAGCTTTGTCGTTTTATAATTTTACTGACGATGTTAAACAAAAATATGTTGATTATATAAAAACGCGCGGGAATGTTGTTACAGGGCCTGAATGGTACGCGGGAGATCACGCGATGTTTGCATTCAGAGGAATACCCTGTCTTGCAGTAACTTCCTCAAACTTGTTCGATGGGGTGTTGGAGCTTTCGCATACGCCCAAAGATACTATTGAAAATGTTGACTACGAACTGATTAAGAATACGGCCGATGTGTTGGTGGGGATTATAACAAATAATCTTATTGAAGGTTACAAATATTGTAATAATTCAGCTTTGTCTGTTTGAATTATTATAAAGAATAAGTAAGTTTATATGCAGTCATTTCTGCATGTAATTATGGAGCCATTAATCAATTATTTTTCAGTTAACCAAAACAATAGTACAAAAAATGAAAATATTAAAAACAATTTTTTGCTTTCTTATGTTGACAGCGCTTGCGGGCAATTTTACATTTGCCCAGGATTGGCCGGGATTAGACAGGTTTAAAAAAGATAATTTAAAACTTGGCGCTCCCGCTGACGGAGAAAAAAGAATAGTATTTATGGGCAACTCCATTACTGAAGGATGGATAAACCAGGTTCCTGAATTCTTTAAAGGGAAATATATTAACAGAGGCATAAGCGGTCAAACTACTCCGCAAATGCTCGTTCGCTTTAGAGCCGATGTTGTTAATTTGAAACCTGCTGTTGTAGTTATTCTGGCCGGTACAAACGATATTGCTGGTAATACAGGTCCTTCCACACTGGATATGATAATGGACAATCTCGAATCCATGGCAGAACTTGCCAATGTTCATGGTATAAAAGTAATTCTCTGTTCGGTTTTACCTGCGTTCGATTATCCCTGGAAACCGGGTATTAAACCGGCAGAAAAAATTGTTGAATTAAATAAGATGATGAAAGAGTTTGCTGACGCGAACGGGTTTATGTATCTTGATTATTATTCGTCCCTTGTTGATGATAGAAAGGGAATGAAAAAAGAATATTCCGGTGATGGCGTTCATCCAAACAAAGCCGGATACGCTGTTATGGCTCCGCTTGTTGAGGAAGCTATTGCAAAGGCTTTAGCCGGCAAATAACAGGAGTAAGTTTAAAACTAAAAAGCGAAGGTGTCAATTCATCTTCGCTTTTTTACTAATAACTATTTCTTAGCTCTTTCCACAATCGGCTTTTTGCTTCGGCCTTTGTTAAGCCTTTCAATAATTACATTCGATTCTTTGTTGGGGACAGTTATGAACGAATACGAATCGAATACCTGCATATCGCTGACAAAATCTGGTGAAGTGCTTGTCTTTTTTTCAAGATAGGCGAGCAGTTTTTTAGGGCTTAGTCCGTCTTTTTTGCCAAGCGCAATAAACAAGCGTTCTTTCCCTTTACCGCCACCGCGTCTATTGCTGTTACCTTTATCGGAGTAATCTCTTCCTTTTCTGTTTTTTTCTCTTTTATCCTTCCCGCTGTTTTTACCTTCAAATTGCCGTCCTTTCTTTTCGAACAGATCCTGTATCTGACCGTAATTGTCCTCTTCGAGCTCATTCTGGAAAGCGAATTTGATTAAAGCCGCAATTATGTCTTCCTGAGAAAATTCAGGTGATAAACCACGGGCTAATTCTTTATAATTTTCGGGAACGCCTTTGGAAATAATATTCTTTATCTTAAATAATATCTTTTCTTTTTTGAATTCAATTACTTCTTTAACGCGGGGAACTCTTTCTTTTCTGATTTCGGTTTTTGTAATGTTCTTAATGAATAAAAGTTTTCTGAACTCTTCAGGGGTGACAAATGTAATTGCCGTGCCCTCTCTGCCTGCTCTGCCGGTACGCCCTATTCTGTGCAAATAAGCTTCCGGATCCTGAGGCAGGGCATAGTTTATTACGTGAGTCAGGTCATCAATATCAAGCCCTCTTGCTGCAACATCGGTTGCTACAAGAACGTTAATTTTTTTCTTTTTAAATTTTGTGAGAATTTTCTCTCTCTGCATTTGAGAAATATCGCCGTGAAGGCCATCGCTATCGTAACCGCGGTCATTCAGTTTTGTTGTAACGTAATCAACATCGTGTTTTGTGCGGCAAAAAATTATACCATAAAATTCCACTGTTGTATCAATTATTCTGCAAAGAGAATCGAGCTTATCCTGTTCGTTTACTTCAAAATAAACCTGATCTGTGAGATCGGTTGTCTGTCCGGCGTTTTTTGCTTTTATTATTTCTCTCTTCTTCATATACTTTTTTGTGAGAGAAAGTATTCTATCCGGCATTGTGGCCGAAAACAGCAAGGTTCTTCTTTCGGGGTTTGTGCTGCCCAGGATAAATTCTATATCATCAATAAAGCCCATGTTAAGCATTTCATCCGCTTCATCAAGTATGGCAAAAGAGACTTTATCGAGCATAATAGCTCCACGGTTAAGCAAGTCAATCATTCTGCCGGGAGTACCAACAACAACGTCCACGCCTTTTTTTAATCTTCGCAGTTGAGTATCATACGATTGTCCGCCATAAATTGGGGCCACATGTATGTTTCTGTTCCCGCACAAAGAATTAAACTCTTCCGCAACCTGAATAGCCAATTCGCGTGTAGGTACAAGTACTAATGCCTGCAGGTAATTCACTCTTGTATCAAGCTTTTCAATTACGGGCAACGCAAATGCTGCGGTTTTGCCTGTTCCGGTTTGAGCCTGCCCAATTAAATCGACTTCGTTTTGCAGGATAAGGGGTATTATTTTTCTTTGAATTTCGGTAGGTTCTTCGAAACCTTTTAATTTAATTGTGTGTAAAGAGTCTTCTGAAAGTCCTAATGTGCTAAATCCATTTTCTGTCATAAATTCGGTTTGCCTTAATTATTATAAAAAATCAAATGCCCAAAATGCGGAGCTGATAAATAGAAAAGTCTTACTATAGTAAAATCACCGGCATAAAGATATACATTCAAGTACAAATATACTTTATTTATAGTTCATTTCATAGGTAATTAAGTGTAACTAAAACTCAAATTGCCGATTTTTAGCCCGTATTTGTACCCGGAAAAGGAATTCTGTCGCTAATTTACAATTCATTGCCGCAATTTTAGTTATATTTGTATGCTTTTAACTAAAATTTCAAATCAAGAATTATGCTATTTAAAGTAATAAAGCCATCCGAAAGGCTTGCAAAATACATAAAATACTATTGGGTGATGGAAACGGGCAATGAGATTTCTGGTTCTGTTTCGGATAGGGTAATTCCAACAGGTAATTGCGAACTGATGTTTCATTCGGGTAATCCTTTTAAAATTACGGATGAATATAATAACACAAGTCTGCAGCCGCATTTCTTTTTATGCGGGCAAAAAAATACATATTATGACGCGGCTACCGTTGGCAATACCGGACTTCTATCAGTAACCTTTAAACCCCATGGCGCGCGACTTTTTTTCGATGTGCCTTTAGATGAACTGCAAAATACAAACCTTTCTTTAGACGATTTTATGGGGAAAGAGGGGAAGGAAATAGGTTATAAAATTGCCGAGGCAAAGACATACAAAATCAAAATTTCTATTCTGGAAAAGTTTTTATTCAAGCGAATTCAGGAAAACAAATTATTTGAATTTGAAATGTTTGATGCCGCTTTTAATTCCGTTAACAAACATACGTTCATCCCCAGTGTTGATAAGCTTGCTAAGATAACATGTTTGAGCAGCAGACAGCTTGAGAGGAAATTTCTGGATATTATTGGCCTTTCGCCAAAACAGTTTTTAAGGATACAAAGATTTCAGAAAGTGATTCAGTTAAAACGCCTCGGCAACAAAAACAATAACCTTACACAATTGGCGTTTGAAGCCGGCTACTACGATCAGTCGCACTTTATCCGCGAGTTTAAGCTGTACTCGGGTTATTCGCCCAAAGAGTTTTTTACTATTGAATGCAATGAACCTGAAGTAAGCTACGAATAACAAAATGTCGTGATTTTACAATTCTGCTGTAAATCCTTTTTCTAATTTTTAAGCCTCAATTAATTAATAAAAGGAGAAAATATGTTTGCGGATGATCTCAATAAAAAGGCTCAAAAATATCTTATGAAATTTTGCGAGGAAATTCCGGGAAGGAGTGTCGGCAGCGCGGGAAATATTCAGGCAACCGATTATTTTTACAAGACTGTCTGCTCGCTTGGCTGGAAAGCCGAAGTGCAGGAGTTTAAGGCCATTGACTGGAAAAGCAGCGGAGCGGTATTAAGAAGCGGTAAAATTGAAATGGATGTAAAACCCAGCCCTTATTCGCTTGGGTGCAATGTTAAAGCGGAGCTTGTAAGCGCAAAAACTGTTGAAGAATTGGAAAGATTAAATGCCGAAGGGAAGGTAATATTTTTGTATGGCGAGATAGTGAAGGAACAGTTGGCGCCAAAGAATTTTGTCTTTTATAATCCTGACGAACATAAAAGAATTGTAGAGCTTTTAGAAAACAGCGGAGCAAAAGCCATTATCACGGCAACCGGTCACAATGGCAATTTTGCCGGGGGAGAATATCCTTTTCCGTTTATTGAAGATGGCGACTTTAACATCCCTTCTGTTTTTATTAAAGATGTTGAAGGAGAAAAAATCAAACCGATGATCGGACAAATTGTTGAACTGATGTCGGACGCGGAAAGAATACCGGGCAAAGGCTGTAATGTTGTTGCTTTTAAGGGAACTGGGAAAAAGAAGAAAATAGTTCTAACAGCGCATATAGACGCCAAGAAAGGCTCTCCCGGCGCGATAGATAACGCGACAGGCGTAATAATACTATTGCTCCTGGCGGAGTTGCTGAATGATTATAAAAACGATTACAACATGGAACTTGTAGCGCTTAACGGCGAGGATTATTATGGCGTGCCCGGACAGATGGAATACATAAAAAGAAGGGATGGCAATTTCGCGGATACATTGCTTGATATAAATATAGATGGCGCAGGTTATTATTTGGGAAATTCTTCTTTCTCCTTGTTTAATCTGCCGAACGAATTATATGATAAAGCGCAGAAAATAATTAATTCATCGGCTGGAATTTCGGAAGCTGACCCATGGCCGCAAGGGGACCACAGTATTTTTGTGCAATATGGTGTCCCGGCAATTGCCGTCTCATCCAAATGGCTGGTTGATAACATGAACAGTCAGCAGCTAACGCATACGCCTAATGATAATCCGGGTATCGTTGATACAACAAAACTGGTTGAGTTGGCAATAGCTATCCGGCAATTTATTGAAAGCATATAGTATATTCGCCCTTGATGTGTTTTCATCAGGGGCTTTTTTTAATGAAAAAGCAAGCAGCTTTATAAACAGTGTTTTTATTATGTATCATATTGGTTATTTTGTTACAATAATTTAATAATTGAGTGCGTAAATGAAAGACCTAATACAAATAGCCGGAATAGTTGATAAAGAAGAAGCCGCGCTTATGATGGAGCTTGGAGTTGATTATCTGGGCTTTCCGTTGCGACTGCCGGTTAACAAAGAGGATACTACCGAAGAAGAGGCGGCGGAAATTATTAAAACCATAGTACATCCGCATCAACCGGTACTTATTACTTACCTTGATAAGGCTGAAGAAATAATTGCTTTTTGCGACAAGTTAAATGTTAAAATTGTTCAGTTACATGGGGCCATTTCGTTTGATGAACTTGTGCGTACAAAAACTTTGCGCGATGATATTTACATAATCAAGAGCCTTGTTGTGGCTGCCGATAATTATGATAGGCTTGCAGATATGGTGAAAGCGTTTTCGCAATACGTTGACGCTTTTATTACGGATACATTCGATCCGGCAACAGGAGCCGAAGGGGCTACAGGCAAAACGCACGATTGGAATATCAGCAGAAAACTGGTTGAACTTTCCTCAAAACCGGTTATAATAGCGGGGGGCTTAAACCCAAAGAATGTTAAAAAGGCAATTCTTGAAATTAAACCCGCTGGCGTTGATGTGCACACCGGCATTGAACTACCAAACGGAAGAAAAAGCGTAGAGCTAACCAAAGTGTTTATTAACGAAGCCAAAGAGGGGTTTTATTCTATTACAAAATAATAGAGTTCAATAAGGGTTCTATCATTATTTGTTAAGTCAGGCGCGGCATAGGCTATGCGTCTGATAACTCTGCAATTTGAATTAAATAATAAATGTAATTGCTTTGCGGCAAACAAAGCAATTACATAGGAAGAGAGTATTATTTTAATCCTGTGTGTTCAAGTTTATAGGCAATTTTTTTATTATACACCGTTTTTTTATCAATCTTATGGTTTATTATCAATCTAAGCGATTGATCGTAAGTGAAATAATTCCACAACCAGTTGATAAAAATCAACAATCTGTTTTTTACACCCACAATAGACATTAAGTGAACAAACATCCAAAAGAACCATGCGAGCGAGCCGTCAAAACTGAAGCGCGGCAAATCGACTACCGCAAGGTTTCGGCCAATAGTTGCCATGGAGCCAAGGTTTTTATACCTGAACTCTTTAAGGTCGGTTCCGGTAAGCAAACGTTCAAAATTGTTTGCCAAATTATCTGCCTGCTGTAACGCAACCTGGGCAACCTGCGGATGCCCTTTGGGATACTTTTCATCCGGCATATAGGCAATATCGCCTATGGCAAAAATATTGTCGTATTCTTCAACCTTATTGTAGGTATTTGTTTTAATGCGGTTTGCGTGGGCATATATGTTTTCGCTCAGTCCCGGAATTTTGTTTATTTTTATTCCCGCCGTCCAAATAACAAGATTGGATTTTATTTCGCTTCCGTCAGAAAGAAAAACCGCGCCGTCCTTATAATTTTTTACCGAGGTATTTAACAGAACACGTACCTTAAGAATTCCGGAAAGATATTTTTGCGCTTTTTCGGAAGAGTTTTGCGACATTCCGCCAAGCAGTCTTCCCGTTGCTTCCACAAGGTAGATGTTTATTTTTTCACAATCAAGTTCGGGATAATCCTTAGGGAGAATGTATTTGCGCATTTCCGCCAGCGAGCCGGAAAGTTCCGCGCCCGAAGGTCCGCCGCCTACAATAACAATATTCATAAAGGGTTCTTTTGCCTTTTCATCTGCTACGTTAAGGCTGTCTTCAAAATTCTGGAGAATCTGATTCCGCAGAGATACCGCTTCGGCTATTGATTTCATTGGGAATGAATTATTCCTGACATTTTCCATTCCGAAATAAGATGTATCGGCTCCATAGGCAAGTACAAGATAATCGTATTCAATGCTGCCCAGGGAGGTACTTATTAAATTATGTTGCGCGTCAATCTCACGGACTTCGGCAATCCTTATAAAATAATCGTCAAAACCCTGGAATATTTTGCGCAACGGGAAAGAAATTGCACTCGGTTCAAGACCGGCAATAGCAACCTGATAAAACAGCGGCTGAAATTGATGAAAATTGTATTTATCTATTATTACGACCTGATAATTCGAATTTTTAAGTTTTCTTGCAAGTCTGAGTCCGGCAAATCCGCAGCCGGCAATAACTATTCGTTTTTTACTTGTCTTAGGTATATTAAGCATAATGTCACCTGTAAATTACTGTATACAAAAGGTAACAAAAAACTTCCGAAAACCGTTTCTTTAATGAGGGTAAAAATTATTCCTGTAAAAAATAATTTCGTCAGGTATTGCAAAAAAAGGAATAAAATACTAAATTTATAATCCTAAAATTTCAGGGCTCGTAGCTCAGTTGGTTAGAGCAGCTGACTCATAATCAGCGGGTCGGAGGTTCAAGTCCTTCCGAGCCCACCCCAAAAGCCCTCAAAACGTTCTGTTTTGAGGGCTTTTCTATTTTTAAACAAATCGGGAAATCCGGAAAAAACATACCTGAATGTTCCTTTGTAATGCTTAAGTTGAAAAGGTAAGCGGTTTTATTCAACCAAAACGTCCACATGAGTTCGGTAAGATGGGAGTATATTGATATTAAGTACTTTATTCCGTTTGTTTTTTTTGCAGTGTCGAAAAAAATCACACATTTGGGAAACTAAATTACTTGAGGCTGAAATTAACAGATATAATGTAAGACTAAAGCAGGTGGCTTGATGTTTCTACATTATTTCTTTTTTTAATATTCCTTTTTCTGTTGAACCATTACAAAACGAATAATCGCTATAATCCAAATATTAAACAGATAGCAATTTGTTCGGTATGGTATAATAAAATTTATAAGCATTTCTAAAGGTTCTTATAAGGCATTAACCGCTTTTGGGCCACCAAACGGAAAAAACTTTAACGGATAAAATTTATTATCGAAGAAAACTCGATTTTTATACAACTGGATAGATAGTCAATCCGGATATAAAAAAGCCTTACTCTTTTACGTTATTAACTGAAGAACAAAAACTATTAAATAGAGCTTGAATGCCTATGAAAAATTCATAAAAGTTAAAAAAAATGATACTTATCTTCTATACATTTGCAATTATCCAGAATAATCCATTTAATACCAAAATATCTTGAATCGGGTTTATTTTCACATTCTCTTTTGATAAATTCAAATACATCTTCACGATTATTAAAACCTTCGCTACAATATTGTTCTAAGTTTTGGTTGGTATCTTGAACAAATTCCTTTTCTGTGACCAGAATGCCATAAATACTGACGCTGTATTTGTAATCTATGATCATTCCCGGGATATTTCCAAGGCCAGCAGGTATATGTTCTCCAGTGTCCAGGTATTGAGCTTCGTTTATATAATGCTTTGCATAATAATGTTTAGTAGGATGATCTTCTTGAAAAATGAAATTTCCATCTGAATCGGTCCCGTATAAAAAATTATCAGCACTAATTTTGTGTCTGGATTTTACCTCTTTGATTAAGTCTTGATAATAATCCAAATCTATCAAATGATTATATCTCATAAATATTACCTTTGTTAAAATAAACTTTATTAATATTAAACTATTTACTAAGAAAAATTGATAAATAAAAACAATAAATTAGAGTGTAAATCTAAGCTCTATAGTATTTCATTTTTTTGCAATTTTGTAAATTACTTACAAAAAATGTGTAGCAAATGTTTAGCATTTTAGAATAAAAGTAGGTACAAATAGACAAAAACGGGGCTAAAGCAGGGGTAAAAATTAAGAGTTTAAAAATAAAAAACCCCTTGTAAGTCTTTATTTTACAAGAGGTTTGTCCAGAGCTGGCGGCCGGACTCGAACCAGCGACCTGCTGATTACAAATCAGCTGCTCTACCAACTGAGCTAAGCCAGCAAAAATTAAGTTTCTAAACTTAATGATTTTTCACGCTTTGCGCAAGAAAAAAATAAAAGTTTCGGCAACTTTTTTAAAAAAAATCAGGAAGTATTGCGCTTCCTGATTTTAACATGGTTTATTAAAATTCTTTCGGTACTGGAACAGTCCAGTTATGCGTATCAGGCCTGGTACCGCGTTGTATGGCCGTTATCTCTTCGAACAGTTTAATCTCAAGATCATCCGGTTCATTATTGTTAAAAATCATATCGGTATCTTTGAATGTAAGCTGTCCGATTGCCGAAATAATAGCGGCAGTACCGGTTCCAAACGCGCTTAAAACTTCGCCGGATTTATATCCGTCAACAATTTCCTTAATTGGAATCAGGCGTTCGCTAACAGGTACGTTCCAATCCTTTAAAATCTGTACAACAGATTTTCTTGTAACGCCGTGTAAAATTCCGCCATTCAAGGCAGGAGTAGCAACTTCGTTTTTGAATCTTACAAAAAAGTTCATTGTTCCAACTTCATCAACGTATTTTTGTTCGTTGCCATCTAACCAAAGTACTTGAGTAAAGCCTTTCTTTACTGCAAATTCCTCTGCCAGCAGGCTTGCTGCGTAGTTGCCGGGAGTTTTGCACTCGCCCATGCCTTTTTTTACCGCTCTTGCAAAATCGTCCTGTACAAGAATCTTAACAGGTTTAAAACCTTCAGGATAATAAGCCGCAACAGGAGAGAGGATGATTAAAAATTTATATGTGGAAGAAGGCTTGACTCCCAGGAAAGAATCAGAGCCGAAAATAAAAGGCCTGATATATAACGATTCGCCTTTAACGGCCGGAATCCAGTCTCTTTCAATATCAACAAGTTTTTTTAAGGCGTCCACAACAAAAGGAATATCGATTTTAGGCATACAGAGTCTTTCGCAGGAATTGTTCATTCTTTTAAAATGGTCTTCCGGTCTAAAAAGAACCACATCGCCATTATCTCTTTTAAAAGCTTTCAAACCTTCAAAAGCGGCCTGTCCATAGTGAATAAACACAGCGGCGGGATGAAAGCCCATTTTTGCAAGGGGTTTAATAGAGGCGTTATGCCAGCCATCCTGCGGGTTATAATCCATTTCAAAAAGATGGTCGGTAAAATACTTGCCGAAGCCCAGTTTTTCGGGAAGAACAATATTTTCTTTCCGTTTTGTTACCTGAATATTCAATTTTTCCATTTTGCACCTTAATAAAAAAGTTCGTAAACAATTAATAAAATAAATATTATTTGGGACTAATAAACAAAAAGCCCGGTTTGTAAACACCGGGCTATTAAAAAATCGTTATAATTTGGAAATAAACCAGTGTTTACTGTTTAAGCTTTGCAAGTCCTGTTTCAAGTTTGTTTGCAAGCTCTTCTTTTGTAATACCCACTATCTTAAGTTTTTGAGTATGCACAAGAATAGCCGGAGAATCGCCTTGGCCAATAATAGTTTTATAAAGGCAATAAACTAATCTGTTTCTGTCGTTTTCAATAGGAAGATAGGCTGCAAGGCTTGCAACCAAATTGTAAGCTTTTTTCTCAACTGTATCTTCGCCGAACATTTTAACGCTCGGAGGAGGCAATGTACTCATCTCATAATCCTTTTTATATCAATACTCAAAAATATGGAACTTAAATTTAAATAACAATAAACTTTCTTTTGAACAAACCGGGTCTTTCTGTAAATTGCATAATCATTTTTGTAATTCAGGGTAGTTTTAATACTGGTAACTTGTTCGTAATAAGGCAGTTAAACGCAATGTTCTAAAAATTTGCCTTATAAATTCATATTAAAATACCAAAAATAAAAAAAATAAATTTTTATCGGTTTTTGAAAATAGAAGAAATAAATAGGCTGCTCATAATAAGGCTAAGCTCGCTGGGGGATATTTTACTTACAACGCCAGTTGTCAGAAGCATAAAAAAACAACATCCTTCAATTGAGATTGATTTTCTTATAAGAAAGGAATACAAGGATACGTTATCATACAATCCTTATATTTCAAATCTCTTTTTTTACGAGAATGAAAAGGAAAAACTGAAGCCGCTTACAGCAAAGCTTATGGAGAGGAAATACGACCTTGTTGCCGATTTGCAAAATAACCTTCGTTCAAGAAGTATGATCTCGTTTCTCAACAGACCAGCAATCCGGTTTAAAAAGCATAACCTTGACAAATTTCTTCTTGTAAATTGTAAAATAAACAGATTAAAGGAATGTACGCCAATTACGACTCGCTATGCTCAGGTTTTTGATAATTTAAGGCTTGATGATGAAGGTCTCGAAATTCACTGGCCGGGCGAAAACAATATTGAACCGGAGAGTAAAAGAGAAATTATAGGACTATGTCCGGGCTCAAGGCATTTTACAAAAATGTGGCCAAAAGGATACTTTATTGAGCTTGGCAATTTGCTTGCCGATTCCGGCAGGGAAATATGGCTTATTGGAGGCCGGAGCGACAGGGCTATTTGTTCGGAAATAGCAAAAAGTATCCGCGGTTCGGTTGATTGCAGCTACGATGATGAAATGTTAAAAATGGCGGGGCTATTAAAAAAATGCAAAGCCGTTGTTTGCAACGATTCCGGTTTGATGCATCTTACATGCGCGGTTGGAACTCCTGTTTTTGCCTTGTTTGGCTCAACTGTAAAAGAATTCGGTTTTTCACCTTATAAAAACAGGAATTTAATTTTTGAGAACAATTCATTATCTTGCAGGCCCTGTTCTCATATTGGAAGAGACAACTGCCCCAAAGGGCATTTTAAATGTATGAAAGAGCTGACTCCTTCACTGGTGTATAAAAAATTAGAGCTTTTTATTGAATTATGACAGAGAAAATTTGGTACTCCTTATACAATCTTGTTTTTATGCCTGCTTTCAGGTTTGTTATTTATATTGCCTGCTTTTTTAATTCAAAAATTAAAAAAGGAGTCAAAGGGCGGGAAGTATTATTTGCCGACCTTGCAAAAAACATTACAAAAACGGATCCGTCAAAAAAAACAGTCTGGTTTCACTCTTCTTCGCTTGGAGAATTTGAACAGGCCAAACCTATAATAGAAAAACTGAAAGACTCAAAAAAAGTCAATATAATCGTTTCGTTTTTTTCTCCGTCCGGGTACGATAATTCTAAAAAATACCCTTTTGCGGATGTTGTGACTTATCTGCCCGTGGATACAAAGGAAAGTACCACCAGATTTATTGATATTGCCAAACCGGATATTGCGGTGTTTATGCGCTACGATATTTGGCCGAACATGATACGCCAGTTAAAGAAAAAGAAAACTCCCGTTTTTATTGTTGATGCAACAATGCGCAGCGATTCTTCGCGCAAAATGCCATTTTCGTTAAGCTTCCATAAAATAATTTATAAAGGCATAGCGCGCATATTGACGGTATCTAAAGAAGATGCTGAAAACTTTAAGTATTTTGATATTACCGATGAACAACTTGAAGTTGTTGGAGATACAAAATATGACCGGGTAAACCAGAATAGTATTAACGCCAGAAAAAAACAGCTTATTAAAGACGGAGCGCTAAATAATAAAAAAGTGATTGTTGCCGGAAGTACCTGGGAGCAGGATGAAGAATCACTTTTACCCGCGTTTATTAAACTGAAAAAATACGAACCCAATCTCATTTTAATTATTGCTCCGCACGAGCCTACGGTAGTACATCTTGAAAGCCTTGAAAACGAATTTGTCGGTAAATTAAAAACAATCCGTTTTTCGTCAATGAATAATTACGGAGGAGAAGATGTAATATTGATAGACTCAATTGGCATACTTTTAACCTTATATTATTATGCGCATGTGGCTTATATAGGCGGAGGGTTTAAACAAAATATACATAACTGCCTTGAAGCTGCCGTATATGGAATACCTGTAATTATGGGGCCCAAAATAGAAAACTCGCAGGAAGCAATAAAGCTTGCTAAATGCGGCGGCGGAATAGTTGTTAATAATAAAAAAGAACTATACCGAAGTTTAAGAAAGCTTTTTGCCGATGAAAAGCTGAAAAATGAAAAGGGGAGAATTTGTGCCGGATACATTAACAATAACCTCGGCGCTACCGATAAAATAATAAAGGAAATTGGAAAGTATATTTGATCGTTTTTTGTGAATCCTTATTGTTATATGTGAATCTTATAAGTAAAAGAAAGACATGAGGAAAAAATGGAAATACTAAATCAAATAACTTTGAAAATGGTTTTGTCAGTTATTGCCGGTGGAGCTTTGGGTTATGGGTATTATAGATTTATAGGATGCAAATCGGGAACCTGTCCCATTGTACAAAATCCATTTCTTTCAATTTTATACGGAGCGGTTTTAGGATACATATTCGCTTTATAAATTCAAACCGAAACCAATAAATGTCCCTAAATGTTTAATATTTCCATTAATTTTTGCGTTATCGGAATAATACCGGGCCCCGCCCGTAATAAAAAGGTGGTTATTCAAAAAGTTAACTTTGGCTAAAATTTCGGGAGCGAATATATTTAATTGTTTAAACTCATCCTTGGCGGGAGGCGGGGAAATAACAGTTTTTTCTCCGTAATTCACTCCACAGAGCAAGGATATAAACTTGTAATTGAAAGCGAACCCCAAACCTGCAAAGATTCCATTTATATAATAACCTTCATAATGATTTGCAGTGTTAAACGTACTGGTAAATTTAATGTATACATTATCCGGCATGAAATTAAAAAAAACAATTGCGCCAAGTTCAATATTTTCGTATTTGCTGTTGGTTAAAGCAGCATAAAAAGAAGAATTAGGCAATGGCTTATTTATTACAGGCGCGGGTTTATATTTTATTTTTGCTTTAACAAAGTTGATAACATAACCTGTATTTGTCGTGTCAATTATCAGGCTGTCAACAAAATTACTAAGCTGGCAAACAATTCCGCTGTTATTTGTCAGTATCCTGTCAACTACTTTATAGCTGATATACTTGTTGCTGTCATTTATTATGAGTCCCCACTTTTCAACATTTTGTATATTGACGCCTTTAATAACAAATCCGTTCTTTATAAAAATATCGGAAATGTTGTCTGCGGTTTTGTATTGCTGGCAAAACAGATTTACCGGCAAGGATACCAGCATAAAGAATAAAAACTTAAACGTGCTTTTTAAGCGCATAGCTCCCCTGTATTATGTACAAGAATTATTTTATTAAAATACTATATTAAAAAACAATAAGATAACCAGTTTATATATTTAATATCTTATAAATTTATACCGAATCCGAAACCGGCTCCAAAATTTTCTACGTCGCCTTTTATTTTTACATTATTGGTAAAAAAGCGGGCTCCGACAGTAACAAAAAAGCGTTTTGATTTATCGAGATTAACCTTTACGAGCAGTTCTGGATAGAAGATTGTCACATTGGCGGATCCTTCCATCGTTTCTTTGGAAATTTGTTTTGCGTAAGGATAATTAATAAACTTTTGACCAAAGTTAATACTGCCCAACAGAGCGGCGAATTCCGTATTCATGGAAAATCCAAATCCCGCGAAAAAGCCGGTTATGGAATAGCCATCATCATTACCCAAAACATCAAAAGTACCCGATAATTTAATGAAAAGATTGTCCGGTAAAAAAATAGGGGAAGCGACAATATCAAACTCCGTACTCTCATATTTGTTTGTAAGAAAGGTAAAATACAGCGAAGCGTTATTTAGAATTTTTTTTTCACTTATTTGCGGTTTGAATTTTACTTTAGCGTTACTGAAATCAATTACATATCCGGCGTGTAAAGAATCAATAACCAAACTGTCAACAAGATTATTAATTGCATAAATAACGTCTTTGCTGTCGGTCTTTATTTTTGATATAACTTTGTAGTTAATATACAGATTGCTATCGCGGATAGTGATGCCCCATGTCTCAATTTTCTCAATTGTAACCGCGTTAAGCTCTTTGCCATTGCGTATAAGAATACTGGAAGTATTACTGCCAATTTCATTAGTCTGGCCAAAAGCGTTAATAGATATAATAAAAAAGCATATAAATAAGAATTTAATCTTGTTTTTATTTGGCATCATATCCTCTGTTTTTTATTACAATAATAAGGATAATAATATTTTGGGCAAAATATAATTTTATAAAATTGAAATGAAGAGGGGACTATAACAGAGAAAAATAAAAAAGTACAGCTTAGGGTTGGCTGTACTTTATAAAATTTCATGTGATAAATTAAAGTTCCGCGTGTATTTGCAGGTTCATGCCGTCAAGAGAATAGAATCCGTCTCCGGCGCCAAAATAAAGGCTTACCTTTTTTTCATCTTTCAAATGCCTGTTATAAGCCGCAACCAGCCTGACAGCGTTAACAGCGCTTGCAAGCCTGTTTAATATTAAAGCTCCAACGGCAAAGCGGACATTATTAAAGGCGTTTTCGCTTGAAACCCACATATTTCTGTAAGTTTTTCTTTCTTCGGTGGTGTTCCACTTAAAATAATACGTGGTTTGGTTATACATATCGCCAAAACTTCTATCGAACGCCTTATCGTCATTATATTGATAAATATCTTTATAATTTCCTATTCTGGCATAATAATCGGCATCTTTATTTGAGTTATCAACGCCGCCGTTTGTCTGGGCGTATTTTTTATAATTATCCTTTTGCCATTCACCGTAAGTATTAAAGCCTATATAGGTTCCCCAGCAAACAACTTCCGCAATAGTAAAGTACTTTCCGCTCTGATAATTACCCGCGTATAACTCGCCCATTCCAGGCAGCAACAAAGAGTATAGAATTGCCAAGCCGGTACTTTTTTTACCGGGCAAATCATTATTTGCAAATTGCAAAGAGCTTTCCTGCCGAGGCGTGGAATTTTTGATTTCGCTCTTCAATTCCGTTAATGATTTTTGCGGAGCGGTTTGTGCAAATGTAATTGCTGTGAGTACTAATATAAAAGCGGAGATTTTTTTCATGTTTTTTAATTTTTAATTTACAAGTTTTAGTTCTACTAAATCAATATAATTTTTTATATACTTAGTTGCTCTTCCATTCCAGCTTCAAATGACAAATTTCTTTATCCTGATTATAAAACGAGTGACGTGTGGTTAAATTACTTTCCGGATTTACTATATCTGAAACCAACTCTGCCTGGTCGCCAAGCTGTAATTCCTTTTTATAATGCGCCCTTAAGCTTGTAACCGCATGAGTTGATATGAAATCGTCCGGGAGAGATTGAAGCGCCCATTCAATATAACGAACATTATTAACATGGTTATTTGTATCAATATCTGTTTTTTGAACAGTTATCTGCGTTTTGTAAGCGCCTTCTGTAATTGGTTCAACATCATCGAGGTTTGAAAAAAGGTTCGCCGATTCCGTAGTAACGCCAAAATTATTATGCATTTCGTCCGAAACGCGTACCGGACGCCTTGTCTTGGTATCGCAAAAAACCCAAACCGTATCAGCGTCGGCAATCAAATTCCCATCCGGGTCATAAGCTTTAAATGCCCTGTTGGCAAGAAATTTCTTGAATGAATAAGGCGTTGTTTTAAGGTGTACAGTTTGTTTAAACTTTGGCCACTGGTAAATATTTATGCTCCATTTTAAAAGCATAAATCCCTGATGAGATTCATCAAAATACTCAAGCGAATAACCAAGATCATCGCTGTGAAGAATAGCTATATCTTCAAGATAATGAATAAGAGTAGGAAGAGTAAGCTTGTTTTTATTATCAATTTCGTAATAATGCACCAGATAATTGTGAGAATATTCCATAGATGAATCCTTATTCCAAACTATATTTAAATACAAATTTATGAATAATTACGGACACTTATGAGGGGAAAATGCGGGTATTTTTATTTATTCGGTTAAAATACAGCCGCGCCGAAAGCCCGGCGCGGCAAAACAACCTATTTGAAAACGGCAATAACTGAAGTTTGGTTGATATGACCAATATACTCTTCGCCATAAGTGCTAAAACCTACGGTTGGAAAATCAGAAAACAGCTTTCCGTATTCTGCAGTGATATTTTTGTTTTCCAGTTCCAGTTTTCTTAAAATGCAGTTGAAATTAATGAGTCCGCCGAATTTGCCAAATTCTTTTTCCTTCTTTTCAAGCGCAAGCTTGGTATCGGCAATAATATTCTGCGATTCAAGTAAAGTCAGCTCTGTTCCTTCTGCAACATTGCAATAGAACTTGATAGCTGTACCAATCAATTGTTGGGGGCTTCTTACAAAAGGTTCTTCGCCAATCATAACGCCCAAAGGATGCGACATAAACTCATTTGCAGCCTCTGCTACGGGTTTGCCTACCGCTGCGGCATAAACTTCAGCGGCTGGTTTTCCGTCAAGCTCAACAATTTCGCGTGCGGCTTCGTTAACTTTTGTGGCAATAAATTTTTTATCCAAAGCCTTAAAACTTTGTGTCTTAATAATATCAAATCCCGCTTTGGGCTTAAGCAACGCTAAAACGGCCGCATCGGTATATTCCTTGCCGTTAGCAAACACGTAGGTAATTTTAAATTTGACATCATCGCCAGCGGAACCGCCAACAAAGAATACATTCGTCTTGGCTCCAATAATATCCATTAAATTCTCTTCCGCGCCGCTTAATCCGTCAACAAGTATAAGTCCCAGGTATTTCTGGAAATCCATATCGGAAGATTTGATACCATAATACTTTTCAAAGCTTTCAAAAGCTTTTTGTGGTTCAGGGTTTGAAGTAAGATTTTCTATGATTTCGATTTTTACATCTTCAATTGATTTGTTATCGAAAGCCATAAGCGCTATTGAATTATTGAGCATTTTCCCGCTTGTAATTTCACCAGCGGTTGTACAGCCTATGACATCGGCTGACGGGAATGCTTTTTTAACGGCCCCGGCGGCCTCTTTGCTGTTATAAACTGAAGAACAAAAATACAGTACAAAACGGGGCTTATTTAACTTTATCCCCGAAACAATTTCGTTAACCGCTTGTTGAAGGTCCGGTTTTGATGAATGAAAAGATTGAATACTCATATCGGTTTCTCCTTTAAATGACTGATACGCCGAACTCTGCGGCTACTTTTTTAATTTTATCCAATATGGCCGGGTCATCCGGTGTTGCGGCTGTAAATCTTTCAGGATCAAGTCCTTTTAGAATTAATTTTGTCTTTATTGTAATTGAAAGTGTTGCGTTCCCCTTTGAAACGGCGGCTACAATCTGATCCAATTGCCGCTTAGCTCTACCTGCCATAAATAAACCTCCGAATAATTAGTATGATGTTTTTCCCGATTTCAAGCTTGCATACATTATCGGTAAATTAGTCGAAAAGTTTAGTTCCGGGGGCCGTGTTAAAATTAAGAAATTAAAATTATGGTTGTACCAAATTATGTGAAATTATTATTGAAAAAAGAAGTCCTTTATATGATGGAATCTGTTCAGCTTTCTTCTTATTTTTCCTCGTTACATTTTGGGATGTAATACAACAAAAGTATTTGGCGTTTTGTTTTTTTTACTTCATATTTTCTTATATCATAAGTGAGGTATTGATGAAAAAATCTTTTTTTATTATTTCATTGGTTATATCAATGGCCGGTTTATTATTTCCGCAAAAAATAGCAGTTACTGCTCACAGAGGGGCTTCGGGTTATGCTCCCGAAAACACTCTCGCTTCGTTTTCTAAAGCAATAAGAATTGGCGCCGATTTTAGCGAGCTTGACGCGCAGGAGACTTCGGATGGCGTTCTTGTCATAATACACGATAGCAACTATAAAAGAACAACGGGGGAGGATAAAAACGTTTGGGAAACCGCTTATGACGATGTAAGAAAACTTGATGCCGGTTTTACATTCGGTCCTGAATTTAAAGGGGAGAAAATACCCCGCCTTGCTGAAGTTATTAACCTTGTTTACGATAAAACCAAGCTTAATATTGAGCTTAAGTCGAACGGGCATTATAAAAAACTTGCCGAAAAAGTTGTAGAACTTATTACACAAATGGATTTTATTGACAGGTGCGTAATCACTTCATTTGAATACCCGCTAATTCAAAAAGTTAAGGAACTGAACCCAAAAATTAAAACGGGATTGATATTTTCCAAAATGCCCGATTTTGATCTGTATACTTCGAATATAGATATATTCAGCACTCACATGGGACTTGTGAACAACGAGTTTGTAGAAAAAGCTCATAAGGCCGGTAAAGAAGTGTTTGTATGGACGGTAAATAAAGAAGAAGATATGAAAAAATACGCGGGAATGAAGGTCGATAATATTGTAACAAATTATCCCGATATTCTTAAAAAAGTTTTAAACAATAAGTAAACGAACTTTAAGGGCTGTCACAAAAGTAAGTTTTGGGGCAGCTTCTTGTATTTTTAGTTATTATTACAATATCGGCAAAGTAGACTGTTTCAAGTTTACAGAAAAAGAACGTGACAACGAACAGTTAACTCACAATCAGCGGGCCGGAGGTTCAAGTCCTTCCGGGTCCACCTCTTTAATGCCTTGTAACCCAATGAGTTACAGGGTTTTTATTTAATCTTGGACTTTTACAAGTAATGCTCTGAAGGTAAGTGGAAAATGATAAATTCGCGCGGCTTTTGCATACCTATTTAGCAAATACCATTTTTCTGAATTGTACAGAACTTCCGGCTTCAAGTTTGTAAAAATAAACGCCACTTGCAAATTTGCTACAGTCAAAAGTAATCTGATATTTCCCCGCCGCTTTGAATTCATTTACTAATGTCAGCACTTCTTTCCCAAGTATATCGTATACTTTTAACGTTACTTTATTCGCGGTCGGAACCTGATACTGAATTGTTGTTGAAGGGTTAAACGGATTCGGATAGTTTTGCAGAAGCTGGTAGCCGGATGTCCGTGTGTTATTTTCAATAACGCCTGTTGATGTTTTGGGAATTACAATTCCGTTAATTTCAATTGAATACGGAGTTCCGGAAGTTACCTTTATAATTGTATTTAATGTATCAACCGTAGCGTTGCGAACCTGCAAACCTGTTTTGGCGGAAATGGAAATATTACTGAAATGTACATTATTAATCTTCATTTCGGGCAGGCCAACAACCACGCCCGCTGTTGAATTGGAAGCCGAATTGGTGGAACTTATATTATTAAAGCTAATATCATGAAAATGAGGAGTCAGAGAGGTGACCAACTGTGCCGTATCCGTCTGGGCCGGAATTTTTGGATAATACTCGCTTAGATAAATCGGATACCTTACATTCGTCATGGTAAGATTACTATAAGTCAGGTTTCTTACATTTCCTCCGCTGCTCCTGCTCGATTTTATCCGTATACCGTTATCGGTATTTGCAAAAGTGCAGCTATCCACAAGCAGGCTATCAACTCCGCCGGAAGTAAGGCTCCCTATTGAGCATCCGTGCCCGTGTAAAAAAGTACAATGCTTAATGATAATATCCGAACTGGCTGCATTGGGCCATGAGGCATCGGCGCTGCTTGCGCCTACGGCAATGTTATCGTCTCCGTTATCAATAATACAATTCGAAATTCTTACATGATGGCATTTACCCGGGTCAATGCCGTCTGTGTTGGGAGCTGTGGACGGGGCATATATCTTAACGCTGTCTATAAATACATCATAGCTGGAGTTTGGACAAAGATGAAACATTGGCGCGTTCTTTAATGTAATATTAGTTACTTTTATGTGCGAACCGCTTTCAAGTTGAATAAGCCTTGGACGCAATGTATCGGTTCCATGCGCTTTCGCGGCGTTTTCCGCGTCCCACCACGGTTGTCCCTGTCCGTCAATTGTGCCATAGCCTGTAATAGTAACATTATTCGCTTTTTTTGATGAGATGAAATTTACAAGTGAAGAAGCGGGTTTTGTGGTATCGGCGCCGGAAGGATAATAATCCTTTACATTTTGAGAGGCAAGAAGAACGGCAGTGCTATCAACTGTAAAAGTAATATTGCTCTTTAAAGTTAACGGACCGGATAAATAGTGTCCGTTCGAAAGCAAAACCACACCGCCGCCAAGCGAAGCGATGCTATCAATTGCCGCCTGTATTGCCTTTGTGTCTTTATGTATTCCATCTGCATAAGCGCCTGGTATTGAATTTGCACCGTTTACTTTTTTTAAGCCGTCCGCTAAAACAGAAGCGTTGCTAAAAAATATAAAAGAAATAATTATTATTAAACTATTTCTTATATCCGGAATTTTATAACTGATCATTTGTCTCTTCTGTATATTTATTTGGTAATTATTATCAACAAACCAATTCAAACTGCTAAGTTGTAATAACTTAATATAATACTAATAAACCTGCAATTTATACTTATATACCTGAGTAATTAATGTGAGTTATATATATTATATAATAGTATTTTAACCGGTTGTGTGAATTAAAAAAATGATATATCCGATTCCCCCTTGGAAAGGGGCGCCGCTTGCGGCGGGGGATGTTTTCTTAATTATATTTTTAATCGGTTTTTAAAGTCATGGATACTTTGTGCAATTGTACATATTCATCTTGTTTTTCCTTAATTAATTCACACAACTGGTTGTATTTTAATAAAACAGTAACATATGGACTGGTATGCTAAAAAAAACACGACAGACGTTAAACATTTTATTTGTCTTTGTAATTATTAACAATCTGCCATTGCTTGCTCAACCGGTTGCAGGCACTGATGAACTGGGTAGAACCCTGATTCAGAGCAATCTGGCTGGTAAACTTCAAAAGGATAAATACGTTGCGGTGTTTTACTTTCTTACTCATGGCGATGGTACAGCGGAAGATTATTGGGATTTAAGCGAAATTATTCCTAACCATCCGGAAGTGTTAAACGATTACAATAACGCTTATTGGGGTAAACCGGTTTATTATGAAGGTGGCCCATGCCCAAATTATTACTGGGGCAAACCATTATACGGTTATTACAGAGCAGATGACTATTGGGTTACGTTAAAAAGCGTTCAACTGTTGACGGATGCGGGTGTGGATATTCTTGTTATTGACGCAACTAACGGTTCCACTTATCCCGATAGAGCTGATCTATTGATGAGGGCAATGGATGAAGTAAGAGCTCAGGGAAAAAATCCTCCTAAAATAGTTTTCTATACAAATACAGAATCCGGTAAAAGAATGGAAGAAGCATATCAAAATTTTTATAAAACCGGCGCGAAATATTATCATCCTGATTGCTGGTTTTTAATTGACGGATTACCATTGATAATAGGCCTCTCAAAGGAAGCCGCAGGGCTTGATTACGAAAAAAAGTTTACTTTTAGAGAATCGCAATGGCCAACAGAAAGGTATAAAACCAACAGTTGGCCATGGATTGAATTTACAAGGCCCCAATGTGTACACTATAATAATAAAGGGGAGCGTGAGATAATCAGCGTTTCAGTTGCTCAGCATCCTAATCCTAAAGCTGGCATGGGAGGATCCGCGTTTTATGGAAACAAAGATAACTGGGGCAGAAGCTATCATAATGGCCAGCCAGGTAATCCGGCAAAGGATATCGCTTATGGATATAACATACAAGAGCAGTGGGATTTTGCAATTAAGGAACAGCCGAAGTTCATTTTTGTAACCGGGTGGAATGAATGGACTGCCGGGCGTTGGACCAGCAAAGATGGCAATATGGAGCACTCCTGGTTTTGTGACTTGGCTAGCCCCGAGTATAGTCGCGATATTGAACCGACTCTTACAGCGGGGATCAAAGACAATTACTATATGCAGCTTGTTAATAATATACGGCGTTTTAAAGGAGTTGAAGCCAATCCGCTTCCATCTGCTATAAAAACAATTAAAGATTTTTCGGATTGGAGCGAAGTTGCCCCGGGTTACAAGGATTATATACACGATACGCAGGCAAGAAACTGGAAAGGCGCCCAAACTAAGCCCGAAACTGTTTATACTAATTTTACCGGTAGAAATGATTTTGAAGTGTTGAAAATAGCAAGAGATGGAAATAATATCTATTTTTACGCGCAGACAGTTGATAACATTACTGCTAACACAGGAGATAACTGGATGTGCGTTTATCTTGATGTTGACAGGAACTATAAAACGGGATGGAACGGATACGATTATCGAATAGCAGAGGGCAACAGATTACAAAAATATTCCGGCAGTGATTGGGTTGATGAGCACAGGGTTAAGTATTATGTTAAAGAAAACAAATTAATGATAACGGTTGCCCGCAGCTATATTCCGGAGTTTGCCTCTTTCTTGAATTTTGAATTTAAGTGGTCGGATAATATGCAAAATACTAACAACCCGCTTGACTGGTATCTGAATGGAGATGCCGCTCCGGGGGGACGATTCAACTGGATTTATTCTGAGAAAGAGTAACTGATGGCGCGAAAAAACGGTTTAAAAATCGATAATCTTGATTTTTTGTTAATTTTAGCATAATTTATAAAAAACTAAATGGGGCTGTTATGAAAAACGTTTGTAAATTAAGTCTTTATTGCTTCCTGACCGTATTTATTCTTGCCGGATGCAACAAAAATGATTCTCCGGTTTCTCCATCAAACAGTGTAGTTACTTTGGATAAAAGTATTGTCGCAGATCAGCTTGGCAATAAGAATGGGTCGGCTGAAAACGACGAAATATCTTATCTTAATGACTATTTTAAAACAAACGCAAAAGGCTGGGTATTGGGAATTAACAATGCGGGAGAAAGCAATGAAGTTAGTTCCGTTGTTCTGTCTCAGCATTTTTTGCTGGAAGATAACAACTTATATAAAAACGAAAATGAACTGCGGGCACATTATAAAAATATAAGTATACGAATCCCTTATGTTGGCATATACTTGCTTGAACAGGAGGGCGATATGATAAAAGTTAGCCGCGTTTACAGAGCGCCCGGGCCTGATGTATACGGCGGTGAATTTGAAGAAATACAGATTACAAATTGATTCCGACTTTGATATGGGCAAGCGTGTAATTTGATATTAATTAAGCAAGAAAAAAAGCGGAGAAGTTATTTATATATAAAGAGTTAGAGGAAAAGCGGCGGTTTGGTATTTTTTGCCATTTTTACCGGATTTTTGCCACTTTATGCGTTTAGTTTGGGATTTATTTACATTATTAAACGTTTTTTAATAACTAAATAAAGCCCGTTTAACAACCGTTAAAATCTATTTTTACGCTAACCTTTATAATTACGCCATATCTGCTTTAACGCCCGCAAAATAAAGTATTATAATTTGCCTGCTATAATTATAATACTTTATTTTTAAGGCTTAAAACTAATTAAAATCTGGTATTAGAACAAATAATATTACACTGGGCAAAATAGTTCCAACCTCATTGATGAAGGTAGGAACTATGGTGGGAACCATCTATATAGTTATCTTATTTGACGTAATGTGTTATAATATAATTGTTTAGGCATTTATTATTTGCTGAGAATGATATAAAAGGTAGGAACCTCGAAGCTTCCCACCAACTCCAATCCATTTATTTCCGTTTTTATCTATGGCTATTTCTATAATACTATTAAATGGTAAGCCGAATTTGTCGTATTATATACCGTCCAATTTTCTCCGTCATATTTTGCTAAACCTTTAAAAGGTAAAACTAAGGTTACACCTTCGCTATAAAGGTGTAACCAAAGGTGTAACCCGCAATGATCGAATTAATATTTTCACAACCCCTTTTGTAATAATAAGTTAACAAGATTTAACATAAAAATTAATATTCCAAGGGTGTAACTCTTTATAAAAGGTGGTAACTCAATATTATGAGTGGTATATACTGTATAAAACTTTATATAACAATCGGTTATATAGAAAAAACAATTCGTTGTTTAATTGCCAAGGTAGTAACTTTTTTCTGGAGATGAATAGGATAATTGAAGCAAAACAAAAGAATATTGAACAGCATCTTAATTCTTTTTTACTTGTATATCTCCATGTCCTTCATAAACTCCGAATTTACCAGTTTCGATGTCTTCAAATCGGTATATACATCTATAGATGCCATCAGGGAAGTCGTTCCCATTTTTATCAACGAAATAGTTATAAGATGTATACCTAAACCCTGCTGGCAAAATTTGTACATAATATTTTTTAACAATATTATAATATTCATCAATGATAGCAATAAATACTTTTGAAGTACATGGGATATCGAATTCGATTTTAAAAATATACTCTGTTGGATTTGGGTAAGCGGGATATATTTTAAAATTACTTGGTTTGATTACCAAATTAGTATTGTCGAAGCTGCTACTTTTGAATGAATCAATAAAAGTTGTGTAGATTGGAAAATATTTCCATCCATTATCCAAGCCCCAATCCGTCGTATCAATAAGCCCAATAGGGGTTGGAGTTTCGAACCCTGTTTGTGTAATTCCCGAAAAAATTTCATGTTTATTTTCCTTGACTGGTGCAGTTGGATTACTTGTACAACAGCTTAAATATAATATTAAAATAAAAACCGAAATAACATTGAAGTAAAATTTCATAAATGCCCTATTTATTTTTTTCCTATCGATAAAATGATAATCTGCCTAATTACTTCAATTTAAAAGAGCGTTTAATTTCTTTGAGTTTCTTTAGAAACAAATCTGAAAGCTCTTCTATTTTTGAACGTAAAGCGGCATTCTCTTTTCGCAATTTATCACATTCTGTTATATTTCCAAAATTTGGAGTTGACTGACCTGTTAATAGCCATTGTATATCACATCCAAGACCTATTAGTTTCTGCAAAACCTCAATATCAATGTTCCTGGTATTACTGATATACTGCGATAGTCGTGGTTGAGTAATTCCAAGTGCTTCAGCAAGCTTGGAAACGCCTCCATATCTTTCCTTGGCATAGTATTTTAAGCGTGAACCGATTGTTTCCATAAAAATAAATAACAAAATGTTATATTTTGCTTGACTCATAATATAACGTTTCGTTATATTATGAGTGTTAAAGAATTTTAACTAAACACATAAAATAAAAAGCTGTTATGAAAACAACTATTGAAACCGAAACAAAAACTAAAATTAATACTGATTTTATAAATCTAAGCGAAGTCGCTCGAAAAATCGGAATATCGCCCGAGTATGTTTGGATGCTTGTCCACGGTAAACGCAAGAATAAAAAAAGACTTAAGCAAATCGATTCTGTTATTAAAAACACTTTAGAAGCAGCTTAATCAATATTCAAAAATACAAAATGATTTCATATAAAAAAATATCAAAGTCTTTCGCTTTCAGTCATAAACGGACGCACCTTAAAAGCATCAGCATTAATAAATTACACATAATATTTAACGATGCAAAACAAAAAATAAAGGAAACACTATGAAACTAATCGTCATAATGGCCGATAAAAAGGATTTTCTCCGCCAAACGGCCATACTTCCTGATATGACTCCCGTATTGAGTAATAAGAATTTGCAGCTGCTTCAATTATTTCACTTGAGCCATAAGCTGGGTCTAAATTCGTTTGTTCCAGCGCTTCAAGAGTGCATAAAGACCCTTGAAGAAAATAAAAAGAACCTAAAACAAGAAGCGCAAAGTCAATTTCTCCTTTTCTTTTTGACCGAAAGCCATTTTTTATTCCCGCTGTCACAAAAAGCATTATATCTGTACGATTATTCCTCATCTCTGCAAGAATTCGGGAATATCCCATGGATTGGCAATATTCACGTAGATACTCAACTTCCATATTGTCCAAAAGAGCTATTACTTTTAGAATCTCTCTGCGCGTCTGTTCAGCAGCTTTCACGAAAATCATATTTCTTACTCCTTAAATCATTTTTGATGAACAAAAATAAAGTTAAAGAGTTTGGGAATCTATTAAAATTTTGAGGAATTATTACAATGGTTGATATAACAGGATTAAAATCGTTTTTATATAAGACAATTCACCGCAATACTAAAACAGTGAATATGCTTGCGGATGAGACAGGAATAAGCGCAAGTTATCTATATCGCGCCGGTCTTCCCGAAGACCAGTCCGGAGTAAAATTTCCTATCGAATATCTTATCCCCTTGATGAAAGCGACAAAAGATTATTCAGTTCTTAAGCATATAGCTAAAACCTGCGGTTTCCTGCTTGTGAAGGTTCCTCGCGTAACCGGCGCAAAAAAAGAAGAAATCGACGTTGTAGAACAATATCAGGATTGCACCACTAAGGCGCTTAGATGCTTAAGAGAGTTTTTTAATGAACCGACACAAGATAATTTTGATAAAATAGACTCGGCTCTTTACGAAGTAATGCAGGAAAGCGCCACTACCCAGAAATATGTTAAGAAATCATTTTCCGGTCAATTAGAAATGGAGCTATAAAATGTCTGAAATAATTCGATTGGTTTTGTTCATAGTGATATTTGCACTCTACATACTCGGATTAGTTAAAGGAAGTAGTGAACTGTCCTATTCAAAATATAAAAGAAAAAATAGAAGAAAAATAAGTAGTCAATTAATAAATAAAAGAGGCAGATATGAAAAAGGCAGGTAATTTATTCAGTTTCATAATAGTAATACTTCTCTTGATAGGGGAAGTAAAATGCGTGGTGAAATTTTTTAGTTGCGATTTTGAGAAACCTTATAAGGCTGAAATAATATACGGAATTTCAATTGTAACTGGTTTGGGCTCAATTGCCGGTTATTGTGATTTCGGGAAATAGGAAGATATAAAAATGCTAAAACATATACTAACAACACGATGTCCGCGACAATGCAGTTACTGTATAACAAAAAATGTAAAGATAAAAGAATATTATTCATTGTTCAAGGTTTCCGAGGCATACAGTTATGCAATTGAACGCGAAGGTTCAAAAAGCATAATGCTGACAGGCGGAGAACCGACTATTTATAAATACTTTGATGAGGTATTAAGAATAGCATCTTTAATGTTCAAGGAAGTATATCTTACTACGGCCAATCCTGAAATTCTGAATATGCCAATGCCGGAAATAAGCGCGATTACATTTTCAATGCATGATGAGGAAGCCACAAGACAAAAAACATTCAGCGGTAATACGATTTACGCCGCAGTAATGGATAAACTTTATACGCCAACGCTTCCTTTCAGGCTTAAACAACAGGGATTTGCAGGGCTTACAATTAACGAAGACCAACGCGGCGAATTTAATTTTTCGGGAAGGATTCCCAAGATAGAGGATTTCAGTATCAGGGTTAACAGGCGCGGTAAATGTATGGATGAAGCAATCATTCTGCCAAACCTTGAATTGATTTATAGTTTTACAAAATTCTTATAAAGATGAAAAGAACTCTTAAACATATTTATATAATTCTTTCGGATAAGGAAGTATCATATCCCGCTATGTGCGCCGCTATACTTAGACTGCCTCCGGAAATATGGGAATCAAACTTAAAAGCAACGAGCCCAAGAGCTGATTGGTTTTTTAAGAGATATGGCCGCCATAAAGGTTCGAAAAAGTCAAGTTTGACTTTAAAAAACGCTACATCTTTAAAGCCATTTTTTATTTCAATCAGCGTCCCCTGCACGGAATCATTCTTAATGGAATTTATAAAAACATTATGGAACGATTTTTCGCCAATATTTAGCGAAAAGCCCGAAACATGGTACGGATCGTCAGATTTATTTGTTATCTCGATCAATGCCATCAATGCCAATGGGGATTTTTCATCTTCAATTAAAGAACTACTCTCCCATTGTGAAATAGCAAAATATTTTATTTCCAAGGCGAATTTATGCTTGCCTTTAATAAGCTCAAATATTTTTCCCATTGCCTGTTTACTAACCTCGGCCATAAAGGCGGAAAAAGCCGGATCAAGCGGAATCATATTTTTACTCCGAAAATTGTTTTTGCATTATCAAATTAATTTAAATGTCAGAATAATTCAAGAGCGGGTAAATAATTCAGGGAATTTATTTTTACCCCAATTGTTTTTGCAAGCCTGCTCTTGAATAATAATACGATAAAAAAATATGGAAACAGCATTACTAAATACAGAACGCGTTATCTCCGAAGCGGGATTAAATAATCCCGCTTTAACGCAGGTTTATAAGGGCGTTAATGGTCGTTTAAAAACTCAAGCTAAAACGAATACAACGGTTATTCCCGCTAAGGAAATATGGATTTCTGTACAGGAAACTATAAGGCTTTTATCGATTACAAAAAAAACTTGTTGTGCAAATTGCAAGAATGGCAAATACACAACGAAATTAGTTTCAGGTAATGGAGGCAAGCAGTACCGGATATTATTGTCATCGCTTTCTTATGCCACTCAACAAAAGTATTATGAGGAGCGCGGGATAACATTTACACCTGAGCAAACCGAAGACGAAATAAAGAGCGCCGTGGATATGGACGCTTACACCAACGCGCCTGTTTATGCGCGTAAAAAAGCTGATAAATATTTAAGCATAATAAAAGCAAGCGAAGGATTGAAGGGCGAGGAATTAAAAGACTTTATAAAGGAATGGAATCGAAAAAATCCAGCGCAAAAAACGAGTTACCAACGTTTAGTTGATGCGCGGAACAAATATAAAGAACAAGGAATAAGCGGACTGCTTGCAGGCTATGGCGCTAAAGCGGGGAAAACAAAAATTAGTACCGAAGATTATGACTATTTCAAAAGCCTGTATCTCAAAGAAGGAAGCCCGACACTTCAGAGCTGTTTTAACAGCACATACGGAGCGGCAATAAAAAGAAACGAAGGCGAAATACCGGAAGATTTTCCTTCCCCTTCGGCATTTTTGCGGCTCCTTGAGAGAAATGTTCCAAAACAATTTATCTACGCCGCCAGACGCGGCCAAAGCGCATGGAACAAAAAATTCCACAGCTTTGTTGAGCGCGATTTTGAAAACAAGCCGGCTGGTTCGGTGTGGGTAAGCGACCATCGGCAAATAGACGTTGCGATGATTTACAAATTACCTGAAAATGCAAATCAAAATGTAAGACGACTGCTTGAAAGCGTAGAATCAAAATACCGAAAACCGGTTTTCCCTTGGATTACCGTGTGGTCGGATTTTAAGACTGGAAAATGGCTTGGCTGGTATCTACATGCCGAAGACCCGAACAGCGACCATATATTTCAGGCATTTTATAATGCAGTTTCAGAATACGGATTACCAAGCGATATCATAATTGACAATGGTAAAGATTATAGAAGTAAAGATTTTGCAGGCGGCAAAAGAAGGAAAGTAGAATATAATGTCGATGAGAACAAAACCAGAAGCCTTATGGCGGCTCTTAATATTACCGTCCATTTTGCACAACCTTATAATGGGCAAACAAAACCAATTGAACGCGATTTTAGAATTCAAAAAGAATGGTTTGATAAACTTATGCCTGGTTACCGAGGCGGGAATATTCGTGAACGTCCGGAAATATTAGCCGCTGAAATTAAGCAGGGAAAAATAATTGACATAGCCGATTACAGCGATATTCTTGATGTGTATGTAAACGAGATACTACATAAATATCCCTGCTATGGCAAAAAGCATAAAGGCAAAACAAGAGATGAACTTTGGAACGAAGAGTTCAAAGGAGGTAGAAAAATAAGCATGGACGCATTGAAATTATTCTGCATGAGAACGTCGCCAACACCGCAATCGATAGGTAGAAATGGAATTGTAGTCAGTCGTCAGCATTCTCTTTATTACTGGGCTGAATGGATGATAGCGCAAAAAGGGCGTAAAGTCTACATGCGTAGAGATAATAATAAATACCAGGAGGCATGGGTATTTGACGACAAGACGGGCGATTACCTGGGCAGGGCGGTTCTTAATGGATGGACATGCGCCGCTCTTGCTGAAACCGACCTTGAGAAAAAACAATTGAGAGATGTTCTGAAAGCAAAAAAACTGGAGGAAAATCTAATGAAGGAATATATCTCAAGGCCTAATAAGATTGACCCGGTGGAGATAATAAATAATATGGCTACAGGTATAGCCGCAGGTAAAAAAGAAACCGATGAGGAAAAGCCGCTTAAAACCAATGTGATAATAAAAACGTTCATGGACGAAGTAAAACTTCAGGACGAAACCATGGAAAGAACTGGAACTCACGGAAACATTAGCATAGCGGATTTAGCCGTCAACAAAGAAGAAAAAAAATCAAAAATTTATACTTTCGCTTTTGAAAAAGAAGCGGCAGAAAGAAATGAATAAAAACCCTCATCTTACACATGAGGGAATGTTAAACCAAATAAGGAAACATTTTTATGGAAGAGCTTAGAATAAAACTAAAAATCCTGATGGAGCAAAAGGGCTATTCCCAATCATCAGTCGCAAATTCACTTCAGGTAAGTTCATCGGCTTTAAGCCAATACTTATCCGGAAAGTATAACGGAAATGTAAAAAAAATAGATGAAGATGTAAAGAATTTTATAGACCGCGAAGCGGAAAAAGAACGCCAGCCACTTAAGAAAGTCGAGTTTATTCAAACGGTAAACGCTAAAAAAGTATATGACACCGCAAGGTTTTGCCATCTGGACGGAGAAATAGGCGTTATATACGGAGATGCGGGAACCGGTAAAACAACAGCGGTAAAAGAATATGTAAAAAAGCATAAAGACGCAATTTTGATTGAAGCTGATTTAGGATTTTCAACAAAGATATTATTTAAGAAATTACACGATGCGTTGCATTTGGACGGTCAGGGGCACATACACGATTTATTTGAAGGCGTGGTAGAAAAGCTTAAAGGCTCCGGAAGGCTTATTATAATAGATGAAGCAGAGCATTTACCTTACCGGGCTTTGGAAATGGTACGGAGGATAAACGATTTTGCTGAAATAGGAATATTGTTAGTCGGGATGCCACGTCTTATAAACAATCTTCGTGGCGAAAGAGGCAATTACGCTCAATTATATAGCAGAATCGGAATGGCGGTAAGGCTGGATGCGCTTGCACAGGAAGACACAATAGAAATAGTAAAATCATTGCTACCAAGCGCAAATGGAGTCTGGAAAGAATTCCACAGATTCAGTAAAGGAAATACAAGAGTGCTTGTAAAAATGATTTTAAGAGCAAAGCGCCTTGCACAAATAAATAACTGCGGCGTTAACGCCGAAATCGTTAAATCGACATTTGAAATGCTTATAGCTTAAGAAGATGAAATGGACGAAGAAAAAATAAAACAAGCATTAACAGAGCTGCCTTTCGAAATCGTAATAACGCTTTGCGCTATATTAATAAAAGAGCATGAAGCGTACAATTGGAAAAACTTAATAAGAGATTTGCGGAGTCTTAAAGATGCAAAATAAAATAATAAAGGAAGTAACATGGTTAAGCGAAGTAACCGCCGAAGCTAAAAAGACATACGAGGGATACAACCTTGAAACAAGCGTACTTTATTACTTGGGACTTTGTCTTAGCATAAAAATAGTTAGGCGCACAAACTGTATGGACGATAAAATAAGGTTATTAAAGCTGATTACCGAAGCGCATGAATTGTATAGAAATAACTAATAAACAAAAATTACAAAAGGGATAAAAATATGAGCAAACAAAAAAAAGTGACAACAATAAAAAGCCTTGAGGAGGCTAATCAACGGCTTGCAGAGCTGAAGATTGCCGAAGCGCAATTGAAAATACTAACATCCGAGTTGAATATAAAGCATACCAAGCTTGAAAACGAATATTCAATGCGAATAGCCGAATTAAAAGAAAAACGACTACTCTGCCAAACGGATATTGAACTGTTTGCCGAAACTCATAAGGGCGAACTGAATAATAAACGAAGCTGGAGCCTGTTGCATGGCGATTTCGGGTTCAGACAGAGCCAGAAACTTACAACGCTTCCGAAATTTAACTGGAGCAAAGTGCTTGATGCAATAGAAAAAGCAGGCGGACGCTTTAAGACTTACATAAGAACAAAAACAGAGATTGCAAAAGACGAATTAAAAAGCGATTTACAGGCGGGCGTTATAACAGCGCAGGAAGCTAATGAAATAGGCGTTAAGATTGACGTAGTTGATAATTTCTTTATTGAACCCAATACAATAGAGGTAGATAAGGCGGCTTAGGAGCCCTGCGGGGAGGTTCGATTCCTCCCCCGCCTGCTAAATTAAGGTAAAAATATGAAACAATTGAACATGTTATTATTAGAATCAGGAATTAAAAACTTTAGCGCTCCTGAATTGACAAAAGGAATGAGTGTTCCGGAAGAATATCATGCTAATATCGTTCCTACTTTAATACTATTACAATCAATAAGAGATTATTTAGGTCGCCCGATACGCATTAACAGCGCTTACAGAACGCCGGAATTTAATAAGAGTCTTGGTGGAAAAGCCGACAGTATGCATTTGCTATTTAATGCCATAGATTTTAAGCCAAAGGGCTTTACAAGTGAAGACCTGGTAAAACTTACAGAGGATATTGAAGACAATAAATTTGCAACAATGACTCTATGGTTTGGAAAACTAATCACTCTAACCCCCGAAATGTTGGGCATAGGCTTATATGATAATTTTATTCACCTTGATACGCGTGGCCTTTTAAACAAAAAATCGCCAGCACGTTGGATAAAATAAAGGACATTATAATGACAAACGAAGAATGGGACAATGTGGAACAACAGTTATTTTTATTGCAAAGGGTTGATCTTGTATGCGATGGTTATAATATAAATCTATGCATAATAAGAATTAAAATGAAACTTGTAATTGGTGTATTCTTAAATGGTAAAATAGATTTCAACTGTGCCGAGACTGATTGCGAAATAAGAAGGAAGTTCTTTAATTCAGAAAAGCATTATAGATATCCTGCAAAGATAAGAGTGCAGCTTAAAAAATTTTCAAAGAAAAGGTTAAAAGAACAAGATGTAAACCCAAATGAAACTTGGCTTTTTTATTCCCCTCTTTGGAAATCTTTTTCCTCTTTGAAAAGGCATTTAATTAAAAACTGTAAATCAATTGAAGTTATATAATGAAAATAAGTTTACAACAAATAAGGCTAATCCATACGGCAAAAACAAAACTCGGTTTATCTGAAGATAGCTATCGCGAGATGCTTTCTTCTTTTTGCGTTTCATCATCAAAGGATTTAACGGCCGATGACGCTAAAAAATTAATGAAGACTTTTGAAGGACTTGGATTTAAGCCGGTATTAAAAGAGCCGAAATATAATAAATTAGGTAAGCGGGATGAACGAGCTACGCCGAAACAATTGCGCAAAATAGAAGCCATGTGGAAAAACTCAAGCCGGGTCAGAGATAAAAGTGACGAAGCTTTACGCCGGTTTATAAAACGAATCGCGGGCGTAGATAGGCTTGAATGGCTTCTTATAAACAGCGTTCAAAAAGTAATTAAAGCAATTGAAAATCTTGTTTAAATAATATTTAAGATAAGAAAATGATTAATTCGTTAGAGTGGGTAAAAGAAATAAAAGATTGGAAAAAATTCCTAACCGGCGATCTTGCCGAGGTTGCCGATATAATAGGTGCGGACTCGTTTTTAGAATTATGGAACGCTTTTGCAAAAACGAATATCTACTTATCAGAAAAACCTCTTGACGCGCTCAGACGCGAATATATACGCCAGAACAAAGACAAGGACGTTAAAACCCTTGCCCGCGCTTTGAATTGTTCAGAGATGTTTATTTACAGCTGTCAGAAGGAAACAAAATTAAAAGACAGCCAAATCGATATGTTTGAATAGAGGTGCGGATGGATTAGTTGAATGGAAGAAATAAGAAAGCCGACTTTTTGTCGGCTTTCTTATAATCGGACTTGTCATTAGATATTATCGCCCCTGTATTCAATTATTGTCAGTGTTCATTTGGTTTATAGTAGGAGGGTGTATATCCTTTTTATCTTCTTGTTTTTCTTTCGTCGCGAATAAATCAAACCAACGCGTTAATCGAAATATAGTAAATGCCACTGCAATGGCGGATATTATAGAATACATAAAGAGCAAAAAACCCAAGAACCAAAAAACATTCTGAGATAATCCAATATAAGTCTTAAGTGGAATATTTAGTAAACCAATTAAATATTTCAAAAATGAAGGAACTTCAACATATAATCCTTTGCACAGAATAGCTGCAATTAAAGCTAATATCTGTATAAATATGAAATGGAACAAGCTTGAGCTCATTCCCATAAAAGGTGAATGTTTCTCCTTATTCTCTTCACCGCTAATTAAAGATAGAAATTTCGAGCCTCCTATAGCCAACAAAATTGCGAACCCGCCTAACGAAAACCCAATAAGGTTAGGAAGGATTGCAATAACAATATCCCACCATTTTTCAACTATCCAAAGAGGATACAAGATAAACGTAAGCAATAAAGAAATATGTAAAAACGGCGAAATTATTAATGCTTTTACACCCCCATAAATGCCTATATGGATTTTAAAAAGTCTAACTAAATCTTTATAGGATTCAAACATTTGTTTCGATGTCTTCATTTTGTTTTTCTTGAATTGCATTTAACATATCGTTTGATTTAACAAAGAATTTCTCCAAATAGTTTTCCTTCGTAGAGTCTATTCTATAATTACAAAATTGCGGATGTTCTAAAGTTGACTCAGGAGGGATTACTTCACCATCGATATTTTTTCCTTTGGCTTTTACATATCCGTTTGAAATGGCTACACGTGCCATTCCTAAAGTTTTTTTATCAGGCTTGATTGATTGGCCTTTAGCTGCTTTGTATTCAGTATATAAAGTGGCAGTATTTTGATTTTCTAATCGCCTAAGAACTTCTTCTTCCTCTTCGTTATTCACATCAGCATTTGGTCGATTTATAAGTATTTCTAAGTTTGTTAAAACTTGTACTTTAAGTATTTTATATAAACCTTCCTTTGCTTGTTCAATAACAACTTGGCACTCTGGGAATTTTTCTAAAATTGTTTTTGAATTAAGTAAATCAAGCAAAATATTAGCCATTGAATTGGGACTAATACTTCTTTGTGAATTTAAAGCTTCAAAAATAAAGCGATGCTTATTAGGATAAAAAGCGTAGTGATATTTCACAAAGTTCGGCTTTAGATAATCTGGAATATTAATTGCATTTATATCTTCAACTGAAGCGTTATCATCTTTTTTTAAGTTATACCATTCAGCATCAGTTATATCCGTGAACTTATATATATAACCATAAATACCATCTAAATGTTTTTCTGGATTTATGTGATTAAATGTGCCAATTGTTCCTACTTGGTCTCCCCTGATTTTTGCTCTTCCCCTTTCTTTGAAAGCCTCCAGAAAAATATTATAATACTGTAAAGGAGAATGAGGATGCGTTGTTATATTCAATGCACAAAGAGAAACACCTGATTTACGTGCCATTCTTTACCTCGGATTTATTTTATAAAAAGGGGATGAAATCCCCGCTCAATTCCTTCTTTTTATAAAAATCAATTTATCTTTTATTCATTTTAGAATCAACAAACATTTGAAAAACGATGTAAAAAGTAATATTATTTACTTGCAACAATTGCAACTGAGTCCAATGTATTTTGCGTTCGATATTGTCATTAACACATCTATTCTGTTAATAGTATTTTGTTATCCGTTATATAATAATGTATATTTACGATATTGTAGCCCATCAATTGAAACTTTATTCGTTTCGTTATTTTTAATTTTTAGATGTGATAATATAAAGAACATCAGGGGAAAAAATCTATTTATTTTTGCCATAATATTTAGATACGGCATTCTCAATCTCCTTAATATCATCATCGTTCAACTTAAGAAACGGGCGTGCCGGAATAGTAATAGAATGAGCTTTGAAAGTAAAACCTTTTCCTAAAGTTCCTCCTCCTTTTTTGAACTTTCCCTTTTTAGAGCCTTTAACATAACGGGAACGGACAAATGTTTCGCTTCTCGCGCCTCTGTTAATTGTGCCTCCGTCATTTTGGATTTGCGCATATTTTTTATTTGTTCCAACTACGGCTTCGTCGTTTGAAGCGCGTGCGGAAATTGACCTTAGCAGACTGCCGCTTCTGATAAGCATTCCGGCAGTAAAGCCCTTTCTGGTTTTTTCTTTTAACGTGGACTTAGCAAGTTGAGGCCATCCGCCTATGCGGGCGCCTTGAGTATTGAAATTATCCTGAACCGCTTTTAACATTATCTGGGAGATTTCTTTCGTAAGCGGTTGCCGGTCTTTCATCTTGCGAAGCATGGCTCCAATGGTTCTATCTAATACCACCTTATTATTATCCATATTGACAAACTCGTTTTTATTTATTAATATTAATTAAAAGATTTAACGTTGATTGACAGTAGGAAATTTTCGGCGTTGCCTACGGCATTATCTGCTCATAGCAAGCAGCAAATGGAATGGCGGGGAGTAGCCGGCCGCCCAGTCAATGTTAAATCTTTCCTTTTATTAATTCGTAATGTTTCCTATCTTTTAAGCTTTTAACGGGCGTCTTCAAAGCAGTATTAATAAAATTTACTACTCCTTTATTCTTTAACTTATAATTAATTTCGACTACAAGTTTATTGTTTTTATTATTTCCGCCAAAAACATAAAGAATGTTTTCTTTGTCTTTGTCATATAAAACGGCCTGAGGGAAGTTTACAGCTTGAGCAATATTTTTATAATCGTCAACGGTTAACGCAGTTCCTTCGTCCTTATGAACATCCCTGTCGGCATGAATAAGTCTTTTATCATTTAAGACTACAACGCCGGTTTTGGGCTCAATCCCCTTTTCTTTAAGAAAATCGTAAACGTCATTGTCTAAAAATCCTACTGTTTTTGCATCGCCGGTTACCGGGTTTTCTCTTGCAAGCACATTATCGACCCAGTTCTCATAACCTTTCTGCCATTCGTCAGAGTTTACTACATTCGATATAATGTCCGATTTCAAATCAGGGTCGTTAAGTCCTTCAACTTTATTCCAAAAATCAACGTCTAAGCCGTAATTAGTCGCACCGGGATTATAGCGCCATTCCGGTGGAGGCAGTTCACCTTCAGGCGGCATTGCGGTCTGAATCGGCAATTCTTCTTTATCAACGTTGTTTTGCGATAACGCTATAACATAACAGCGGCAGCCCCAATCATTAGGCGGGTAATAAGTTTGCCAAAATGGATGGTCATAGCGATAAACTTTATTATTCAAAGCGGCATGTTCCGGACGTATATGAGCGTCCATTATTCCTTTATATTGCCAGTAAGGACGGTTATCAACGTTGTCAATCTGCCCTTTATAAGCGCCGACTGAAGTTGAGACGTTCATATTGGTATTATATATCGTTTTAAGCCGCCAGGGGCTTCCCAGTTGGACTTCTTTGGTCTGGCCTGTATTTGGGTCGGTCATTTCCTGTTTGCCCCACCAGCCTTTTGTTTTAAGCGTAGGAGCCAGTTCTTTTTGAAATTGTGTATATGGTATACCTTCATTAAGGCTTTTCTGACAGGCTTCCCGCAAATCCTTCAAAATATCTACATCCATTGCCTTGGCAACAGTAAAAGCTTTATTATGCGCATCCTGCCATACTTCACGCCAGTCAAATGAAATAACATACCCTTTAGACTCGAAGTATTTAACAGCTTCTTCAGGAGCCAGACCGAAAAGGTATTGTATATTAATATCATTTTCCGGCATTTATACGTCCATATATTTCGCTAATGAAGATGGCTTTTTCTAAAAACTGCTGAAGCTGAGACGTATTCATTTTTGGATATAGTTTTGAAAGTGAGTCCATTATTTCACTATAATCAGACGATTTTTCAACCAAGTCAAAAATAGGTTTTAATGTTTGTTCCATCTGCAATTGAAGCAACTTTGCAGGTATCGAGTCGGCCGCCTTATCCGCAAAAGATTTTTTTTCTTGTGATTGCTCTGCAAATTCCGGAAACGCCGGCTGTCGCTGGGATGGGTTGTTATTTGATACTTCAATTTCATCCTCCCCAAAACCGTAAGCGTTCATATAATATACTTTAGTGAATTTAACGCCGCTCTCACTAAGAGTTTTATCTCTTGTCGCCAGGTTAAGGTCTACGTCTTCTTCTTCGTACATTATAAACTCCGGCTGTGTGGCTGAACCAAAGTTTATTTCATTTATCCAGCCAATAATCTGATTTATAACGCCGAGGACTATCTGTCTGTCAGCAAGCGCAAGTGAATCCGCTACCCCTTGATGTGTCTTAGAAGCCGCAAGGGAACCTTTATTTTGAAGTTCCGTAGTAAGAGTTTCGTTCAAAACTGCTTTTGAAATTTCAGTATTCTGAAACTCAATAAAAGCTTTGAAAATATCCGATGAAGCGCCTTTGCCCGAAGGCTCTTTTATGTCTACGCTTGCATCATCAGGAATAACCGCGACTGCATCCTGCACCATCGCGTCAAGTTTATCAAGCAGACTGTCAATTGCTTCTTTGCTTGCGCCGCGCGGTTCCTTTCCAATAACCCATGGAATACCGTATTTTTCAAGGAATGTCAGCCAGAATTTCATACCGCCGCGCTTAAACGCGATTGGCCAAAAACAGCGCGATAAAACCCGGTCTCCATACGGATTTTCATAAGTTGGCTTATGCTGAGCGAGTGGAAATTTATAATTATATTCAGAAAGGTCTTTTCCTGATAAGATATTGTCTTTTGTTCTGAAACGAAGTTCGTTTTTAGTTCCAAAACAAAACCATTCCTGGGGCTTTCCCTCTATTTTTACAGGCAAAGTTAAATTACCATCTGTGTTCCATGTGATTTCAAAAGTCTGAAAACCAAAATAAACAGAATCAAGTATTTCGTTAATGATATTGTGCATATTCATTTTTTTAAATAGCGCAGTAATTATTTTGGCTTCTCCCGACTTGGCTTTACCACGGTCAATATCCCAATGTAGTTTTAATACATTACTTTTCCGCTGTTCAATAACACTCGAAACGTGAGCATCTGTAAGAATCTGTCTGTAAATAGAAATATCTTTCCCCTGTTTGCGTAAAACAGGGTCGGGGTCTGGCAGATAACCAAGCATATCAGAATAATAATCTATGCTTTTATCCCTCGTTACAATTTCATCCGACAGGTTGCTTCTTATTTCGCTAAAAGTTTGAAATTCGCCTTTAATATTATATAAACCTTTTGCTCGCATTTTAATATCTCTCCGTTATATTTAAGGATGATCGTTTACGCCTTGACGCGACAAATACTTCGCCTGAGCTCGATTTAGCCGCATGATTTGATAAAGCCCCCGCCCAAAAGCGGTCTGCATGACCGGATACTTCGCTTTGAGTCACATCAAAACGAATATTATTTGACGATGTTGTAATTTTACGTATTGAATGAAAATCTTCTCTGATATCCGTCTCTGAAGGGATTAAAATCAATCTGTCTTCAAAAGAAGTTTTCATATCAAACGCTATTTCTTCCTTTACGCGTCCGGTAAATGTAATCGCTTCGACTTTATTAGTCCCGAACTCTTCCTGCGCCTCTTCGGCGAGTTGCATACCGAGGCCGGTACCATCAATGCAGGCGCGGCTTAGCTTTGGATGTTTTAACAGGCCAAACAAAAATTCACGTTGATGGCGGAATGGCGTTTTTTCCATAATCTTAACGAGGCGGGTATATCTTGTGCGGCCAAGCTCTTCAATAAGCCACATTACTGTTAAATCCTTTCTCCTGCCAATATCCACACCAAGAAATAGTGAGCCAAGATTTTCAAGATTAAGATATTGGGAAAACTGATCGTCGCTCCAAAGCGTATCAAAGGACTCGCAGGTTTTAATCATTTCGTAACTTAAGAAAGCAGTAGCCTCATCAATCGGCTTACAACAAAACTCTTCATGCCACGTGGTTTCGTCAAAGCAATCGTCTTCCTGCTCTTGTAGCCATTGCGCGCGTTCTGTTTGAGTTAACTTCTTTCCAAGTATTCGGTCTGCAAGCCCGTCTTCCACAGCTTTGAAAATATCTGTATTGTGCAAAGACCATTTTAGTTTGCCGTTTCTGATGCTGTCTATAAACTTAAAGAACAAAGCCTGTTTGCCGTTGTGAGTAGACAATATGCGAAGCGGAAACCCCCAGGTGATTGTCGGTTTAGCCGCTTTCCATAATTGAAATTGGTCTTCATGATGCGCAAATTCGTCAAGAATAACTTTTCCGCCTTTACTACGAAACGCTTTAGGATTAGAACTAAGCGCGTTAATACGCTTTCCGTTTGAAAACTCTATAGTAAAAGTTTTAATATCTTTTTCGGAATCTAAGACAACTTCGCCAAGATCGTGCGCGCCGGCATCGAATAATTTTGCCCATTTTGCACAATAAATAATGTATTCCTTTGCTGCCGATTCATCGGCTGATGAAAACCAGACAGCAGGAACAGTTCCTGATACGCAATCGCGTACGTCCTCGTAGCTCTGAACATAAGTCGCACCGATACGCCTGCTTTTTTCCCAGATTTTAACCCTGCTGTTATCATTTAGCCAGTCGATCTGGTAGGGTAAAAAATATTTGTTTTCTGTATTTTCCATAATCTTAATTAAAAAAAACTGCGACATGCCTTTAATTTCGTTCAAAACCCGTTTAACGCCGTTCAATTTTGATAAAAAGGCCTAATAGGTGTATTTACACGCCTAAAAAAGAAGACGCCTTAAAACGCATTTATAAGCCTAATAACTCTTTTTGAATAAGCGCGATTGTTTCAGCGGAAATCGACTTCTTCTTATCCGGCTCATCTGTCGAATCTCCTATGCCGATATCCATGAATTTCTTTAACGCGTCAATTGATTTCCCTAAAGCGAAAATATTTGAAGGGCTTCGGTTTGCTTTTACTTCTTCGACCTGTGCTTTTACAATATCGAGCAATTCTTTTTCTATACTTGCCGACGTGTTTTGATGCTTAGCGCGTTCTCCATCCCAGTTAAATTCTGTCTTCCAGTTATAAAGAGTTTTTCTTGATACGTTCATCTTTAACATATCGACTATCGTGTCAAGCGCAAACCCCTGAATAACATAGAGGCGTTTAGCTTCTTCATAGTAAATAGCTCGTTTCATAATCCCAAGTTTTCCTTGAGCTGTTTGATTTTGGTGTTTATTTCGCGAGCTTCAATCTGCAACTCCCTGAAATCTTTAACTAATAAAAATGCCTTAGTTAATTCCAAATCAAGAAACTCCGCATAAGGGTCAAGAAGTTCGCGTATTTGAATTAAATAAGATTCAGCTTTCATCTGAATCTCGCCTTCTTGTTTTTCAAGATCGGCTAAGCGCCCTTTCATAATCAGTATTTCGTTATTCATTTCTCGCGCTCCTTTGACGCATAATCTAATTTCACTTCCAGCCGCGTAAGAATGCCGGTGAGCAACTCTTTGTATTTTATATCATCTTCCATGAGTTTAAATATTTGTGCAAGCTGGTCTTTATTCTGCTTTTGTAGATATTTTACCATTAAGTACCATGCTCCTAACCCCAGAGCAGTAAATCCTCCGTTGGCAAGTAGTTTGAAAACGTCAGCATTGAAATCCATTATTACCCGACTCCCAAGTAAGAAAAAATTATTTATTCAGTAAAAGCCAATAACGAAAACAAAGAAAATCTTACGCAAATAAATAATAAAACAATTACTAAATGGTTTACTAAACGGTTTATTTGAGGGGCTATAATAAGATTGTTAGCTTTGCATCATTGATATTTTAATAAACTTAAACAACGGAATTCAAATGAACTGGTTTGAGATATTTAAAGCCGGAGAGCAAACTGATTCGAAAGGAAATGTAAGAAATTGGACTAAAGCAGACCTTGATAATATGGTCGCGAAGTACGATCCCCAAAACCACGAAGCTCCAATTGTTATAGGACACCCTAAAGATAATTCTCCAGCATACGGCTGGATTGAAAGCGTAAAAAGAGTCGGCGATAAGCTCTTAGCATTTCCCAAACAGGTAGTTCCGGAATTTGCTGAAATGGTAAACAACGGAATGTTTAAAAAGCGTTCAATAAGTCTTTACCCGGATGGTACAATTCGCCACGTCGGTTTTTTAGGAGCTGTACCGCCGGCTGTGAAAGGTTTAGCCGATGTACAGTTTAGCGAAGGAGATAATGTTGTTATTGAGTTTTCTGAAAATTACAGAATAAATACAATAGGCTCATTATTCCAGAATATCAGAGATTGGTTTATTTCAAAGTTCGGGCTTGAAGTAGCAGATCAGGTAGTTGGACAGTACGATATTGATAATCTTAAGCAATTTATTCCGGACGACCCAATTGTTGCTCCGGCTTTTAGTGATAATATAAATGAGGAAGACGAAATGGAACTTAAAGAAGAAAATGAAAAGCTGAAGCGGGAAAACGAAAAACTGAAAAAGGAAAATTCGGATTTCGCAGAAAGCATTGCGGCTAAAGAGGAAGAAAACGCAAAGTTAAAAACAGATATTGCCGCTAAAGAAAAAGCGGACAGAACAAAGGACTACGAAAATTTCTGCGAAGGTCTTATTAAGGAAGGAAAACTTCTCCCGGCTAACAAACCCGGAGTTTTACAACAGCTTGAAGCGGCTCATCTTAGCGGTTTGTCATTGGAATTTTCTGAAAACGGCGAGACTAAAAAAATATCAGCCGTAGATAAATACAAAGCCATGCTAAGCGAATCACCTAAAATTATTGATTATGGTGAAGTAGCGACAAACGCTCAAGCCGGCGAAGCAATTAACGGCGATGCGAATGAAATCGCAAAAAAAGCAACTGAATTCAAAGAAGAAGAAAAAAAACACGGGCGTGAAATCAGTTATACGGAAGCTGTTAATCACATCGTAAACAAAAAGTAAAAAACGTTTAATAACAGTTTATAATAATTAATTAAGGAGATAATAAATTGAATATTCCTGGAATCATAAAGAATTTTACCGCGGAAACGGCAATTGGGCAGTATAGAGCGGTTGCGTTTGGGTCAACTGATGGTTCTGTTGTCCAGGGAGCCGCTGTAACCGACCTTTTAATCGGCGTATGCGCGCAACCAGCCGGAGGAGCTATTGGAGAACGTGTTGACGTGGTTATGGATGGAATTACAGAAATTGAATATGGCGGAACCGTAACGCGTGGAGCGTTACTGACTACTGATTCTCTTGGAAGAGCCGTAGTTGCAGCCCCGGCTTCAGGAGTGGTAAACAATTTAATCGGTCGAGCCGCCGAATCCGGTGTTCTTGGTACCATCGGTTCTGTAATACTATTACAGACACAAATTAAAGGCTAAAAAGTCTAATATTTATTAATTAACTAAAGGAATTATAAAAAAATGGCACAAACACCATTCCCGATAATACCGGAACTTATGGCGATTACAATCGCCTATCGAAATCAGCGTTTAATTGCTGATGATGTGCTTCCTCGCGTACCGGTGGGCTTGAAACAATTCTTATATCTGAAACATCGTTTAGCAGAGGGTTATACTGTTCCGGATACAAAAGTAGGACGTAAGTCAGTTCCCAATTTGGTAGAGTTTAATGCAGACAGCGTTCCGGGAAGTGCATTTGACTATGGCCTTGATGATATTGTCCCCAACGATGATATTAATAACGCGCCTAAAAATTACAACCCGCTCGGACATGCAGTAGAAAGTATTACGCGCTTGATATTTCTTGACCGTGAAGTTAGGGTAGCAAACACTGTTTTTAATGCCGCGAATTATAGTACATCCAACAAACAGACGTTATCGGGGACAAGCCAATTCTCCGATTACACAAACAGCGACCCGATTTCAGTAATTTCTTCAGCTATGGACGCTATGGTCATAAGGCCGAACGTTATGGTAATCGGAAGACCCGCTTTTTCTGTATTATCCAAACATCCCAAAATATTAAAAGCGGTTTACAGAAACTTGGGAGATAGCGGTATTGCAAGGAAACAGGATATAGCAGATTTATTCGAACTTGAACAGGTCTTGGTCGGTGAATCACAGTTAAACACAGCTAAGAAAGGAGAAACCGCCAACATACAAAGAGTATGGGGTAAACACATTTCTTTAATTTATCAGGAAAAAGCTCCTTCAGTTGACTGTTTAACGTATGGAGTAACGGCTCAATATCAAGACCGTATAGCCGGTTCTCTCCCGGAACCTAAGAATGGTTTGCGTGGCTCGGTAAGAGTTCGAGTTGGTGAAAGCGTATCTGAATTAATCATGGCTCCTGACGCAGGATATTTCCTACAAAATGTAGCGGCTTAAAATTAAAAACAACAGCTAAATAGTAAAGCTAAATGTATAAAAGGCGACTTAGCCTTATTGATGAACGGGCTGGGTGACGATATAGTCGCCCAGCATATTAATGGAGTTAAAATGGCAAAGAAAAAAGAAACAGACACAACTACAACAAAGTACCTTGTTAATGAGCCTATTATGCATGATGACGATGTATACGGTAAAGGCGATCAGATTGAATTGACAAAAGCCCAAGCCGAAGCTTTGTTAAAAGTTAAAGCAATATCTGAAATACCAATTGAAACTGGAAAAGCGGAATAATGTATTGTACCATCGACGACATACTACAGGATTATAGCCAAACTGATATTCTTCAACTCGTTAACGATGAAAATGAAACCGAAACTGATATTGATTTAACAAATGGTACAAACATTGCAACGGCAAGGATACTTGCACAAATTACTGCCGCAGACGATGAGATTGACGGTTATTTACGGAGTCGCTATACACTTCCTCTTACTTCGATTCCACAAAGAGTAAAGCAAATCAGTAAGGACATAGCGATTTACAACTTGCATAAAAGAAGATTAAGAACTCAAATGCCGGATAGTATAATAGCTCTTTATAAAATGGACATTGCTGAATTAGACCGTATACAAAAGGGATTTGTTATACTTGATATTAATTCAAGCTCGGCAATAGAAGTAGCAAACGCCGAAATAGTGACTAACAAACGGAAACAAGATAGAATGTTCCCACGTGAAATACTTTCAAACTATTAAAATTTATTCAAATGACAATTAAAGACGCCAAAGATATAATAAAAAATCAACTCTTAAAGGATATAGCGCTATTACCAAAAGCAGAGCGCGTAACGGTAGAATATCCAAAAAGCATTGAAAATTATCAGTTAACGGCTCCAACGGCGGCTTATTTAATCGTATATAAAGGGGGCAAGTATTCAGAAAGCAAAACTCCGAACATAGTTTTGCAGGATAAGGATATGGAAATATCCGTAGTTATTGTATCAAAAAACTTGGCAGGCAAAACTTGCGAAGAACACATTGACTTCATTGCAGACAGTGTTGCCGGAATTGAAATCGATGGAATGCGCCCCGATGGGAAAATCATTCCGGTTTCGGACGAATGGATTGATGAAACTGACGGTGTCTGGAAATATGCAATTACTTTTAAAGTCCCTGTTGACTTCATAGAAAAAGAAGCCAGGGCAAAATTAACTAATTAAAAATAAAAGGAGTCTTAAATGTTAGAGAAAATAAAGACGAATGCCGAAAAATACAAATACCTGATTTTGCTGGTATTACTTACGGTTGTATTTGTTATCAACTTTACTTTCGTTCTGAATCAAAAAAATGATTATCAGAATACAATAAACAAACTTTATTCGGAGATTAGCGTTTTAGACGCTAATAAAGCAAATTCTAATGAAACAATTGTTTTAGAAAACAAACTTACCGAAGTAAAGAATGTGAGTTTGTGGTTGAATATCATATATACGATATTTATTGCTTTTGTGGGTGTTACCTTTACAAGCCTACTATCAACATGGGGTCAATGGCTTTATACTAACATAAAATTTACAAAGCAAAAACAATCAGCTGAAGAGCAAAAAACATTAACAACAAGCGACAACCAGCAATTAACCGCGGAAATTCAAGCCACTACAAATAAAGAAAACTATAGCCATGTGCTCGCGGTTGTGTATCTCTCAGTAGCATTAATTGTTTCTGTTTCATTGTATATCACTTTTCAGGGTTAATTATGAAAAAAGTACTCCTTTTAATAGTGTTTATGGCATTTGTCTTAACTGCGCTTGGGCAAAAAACAACCGCCTTAACAACGACTGGTCAGAAAACAACTTCAGTAGGAATAAATCTGATTAAACATTATGAAGGCGATAAACTGAAAGCATATAGAGATGCTGGCGGAATATGGACAATAGGCCGCGGACATACAAAAGGCGTAAAAAAAGGGATGGTAATAACCGAAGCTTCCTCAGATGCATTTCTTTTGCAGGATATTGTAGAGTTTGAGGACTATGTTAACGGCAAAGCAAGACGTTCCTTAAAATGGAATGAACGGGATGCGCTTGTCTCTTTTACTTATAATGCCGGTTACCGGCTCAAAGGAGATTTGGCAAACGCAATCAATTATAGCGCGCCAAAGACTGTGGCTTATTTACTGCGAAAGTATAATAAAGCAAAAATTGGCGGCGTTCTGAAAATACTGCCGGGACTAACAAAAAGAAGAAACAGCGAATCACTACTATATGAAAATGGAGAATTAGTACTGAGTTAGCTATAATATTTATAATACTGGGATATATGGATATAAATAAAATTTACTTAGGGGATTGCATTGAAATAATGAAAGGAATTGACGATAAGTCAATTGATATGGTCAACTGCGATTTACCGTATGGCATCACCGATTGTAAATGGGATGTGGTTATACCATTCGATGCGCTTTGGAAACAATATTTGCGCGTTATAAAAGACAATGGCGCAATTGTTCTAACCGCAAATCAGCCATTTACTACCGATTTGATTAATAGTAACAGAAAATACTTTCGTTACGAATGGATATGGGAAAAATCAAAGGCAAGCGGATTCTTAAATGCCAAAAAGATGCCTAATAAAGCGCATGAAAACATTTTGATATTCTACAAAAAACCACCGCTTTACAATCCGCAAAAATATAAAGTTGACGAATTATTCTTAAGGAGAAAAAGGCTTATACGGAAATCGGCATCCGGAAATGTTTTTAACATAAAACGAAAGGAAACCATTTATGAAGATTCCGGCGAACGATATCCGATTTCCGTACTGCCTATCTCCTCTGTAGGAGGCGTCGAACATCCGACACAAAAGCCGGTTCTTTTGTATGAGTATTTGATTAAAACTTACACGAATGAAAACGACTTAATTCTTGATAATTGTGCGGGAAGCGGCACTACAGGCGTAGCTTGTATTAACACGAACAGAAATTATTTTCTGATAGAGAAAGAAGAAAAATATTTTGAAACAGCTAAACGCCGAATTGCCGGAGCTATAAAAAGGAAAGAATTCGAAAGGATAAAGCTTAGTATATGAAAAACAGTTTCAAAACAATCATCATTGCGGTTATTGTGGTTCTCGCGTTGTGGGCGCTGTATTCTTTACTGACAAAAAAAGACGCTCAAACAGAAATACCGGTTAAAACCGAAAAAACGACTCAATATGTCTCTGGGAAAGAAAATATCGATACAACCAGTAAAACGAAAAAAGCCAAATACAGAATTGTTTTTAACAAAGTCGCAAAGGATTCCGGCGCGGTATATACAGTTGATACTACAATAACTAACGATTCGCTTAACGCTAAATATCATTTTGTTACTAAAGATGCTATTAAAGATGGGCTAAGCGTTGACGAAATTATAAAACAATTAGAAATACACAATACAAGAGTAGATACTTTAAAAACAGAAATAACAAAAACAATAATAGCCTCCGAACCTTTTTTTAGTTCCAAGTTTTTTGTTGGTGTAATATCTGGTATAGGGCTTGTCATTGCTGTTATTTACCTATTTGTAAAAATTTTCTAAATCATTTATGAGGAATTAATAAAATGGCATTTGTAAAAGCTGGAATAAAAGAAGCTTTAATGGCCGCCGGCGGTGCGGCGTTTCCGGATAAGACAGGGTTCTCGGCATCGCCCGCAACAATTTACGGCCTTGGATATAGCGACAAAGGAACAATAGAAATAGCCCCCTTCAATGAAATAAAAGATAAAGCCGAACGCGAGTTCCCAAATATGCTGAATGTGAAGGCAGAACTTAATTCCATGCAAATGGATCCGGCTACTATGAAGTTTCTACTAAATTGTGCAGCTAATAGTAGCATAGCAGTAAAATTAATAACAGGAAAACCCGTAATCGGAACCGATACCATTACATCTCCTGATGGCGGTATATATAGTTTCGACTCCGCAGATTCTCTTGGAATAGACATAGATTTGGAAATAACGCCTAAAAGCAGACAGAACAAAATAACTTTACAAAGAGCGTTTAAATATAGCGAGCCGCTTCCTGGGTTTCTTACTAATGCGTCTACCGCAACAGCTCCTTATGTAGCCGGCAAGCTTCCAATGTTTAATAAAAATGCAGTGCCGATTGGATTAATTAGCCCGTCTTTTATTTCAATTGATGATGAAAGACTTGCAGATTTTAAGGTAACAATCAAGACGGTGTCTTCAGCCAACGCATTTAATCGGAGCATTGTCTCAGCCATTTCAGTAAGCCTTGAAGCTACTCTCGGCAATCCAAATATTACCGAATTAATCGCATATCTAACTCACAGTTACAAAGGTCTTGTAACTTTAGATATTCCACTTGGCGCGACCGGTACAAGTGACGATTTAATTATTAATTTCGCAGCTGATGGTTTAACTCAGTCCGGAAAAGCAAATCTTGATGACGATAAACGTGAAGTTGCTGTAACGTTATCAGGGAACTATGATATCGACATGCTAACTTTAGACGGTTCAGGAATCACATTCAACACTTATCTCTAATAGTTATTAAAGGAACGATAAAATGAAAATATACAAGATTAATAATGCGGAATTTGTTTCAGAGGAGTTAACACTTGGCGAAATGGAAGACTTACTTGCACTTGTTGGCCAGCTTAAGCTAAACATAAAAAGCTCCAATAATTCAGGAGATGAAAAAAAGAGATGGAGCGATTTATTTTCCGCTGGCGACATTATTTCCGGTATTCTTAACGCAATAGGAGAAGCCGGCTCCGCAAGAATATTGAGCCAGGTATTGTCAATTATCTTGACTTATAAAGATAGTTCCGAAAAAGCCGCTCCTGAATTTTTCTTAAATGCAAAAAGCTCTGTTATTATCGGAATCCTTAAAGATTTTTTAGCCGGACCGGGGAAGGAAATATTCAGTGGAATAAAAAATTTGACAACTTCTCCGTTAAATATGCAGAAGCCATCGAAGAATCCAGCAGCTTAAAAAAATATTCAGTTAATTATTTCGAACCGGAGGTGCGGTTAAATGAAATAGAAGAAATGATTTATTTCCTTGCCTCCGGGGATATATCAAAATTTACTGCTATTAGGAAAATAAAAATCGGTGTTGCACGTAAATATTACTATCTCAAAAAAGTTCAGGAACTTAATAAAATTTTAGATGATAACGCTCAAATAAAATCTATCAGATAATGCCAAACGAAGTAAACATAAAAGTCACCGTAGACGGAAGCTCTGGCGAGGTTTCGCTTGAAAGAATCATTACTGGGTTTGGTAATCTTCTTGATGCCGCGGAAAATACAAAGAATGGACTACTTGACAAGTTCTCAAACATAGGCAATATCTTTACAGGTATCAATCAGGGAATAGAGCTTGTAAAGAAAGGATTTGATGCGATTTCGGAACCTATCGAAGCGTTTGCCAATCGTACTAAACTTTTAGCCGGGGTTGAAGCCGTGCTTAAATCTACAGGGCGAGATGCGGAATACACTACTGAAGAAATCGTAAAAATGGCCTCTAAGCTTCAGGAAACCAATAAGTACACAATCAAAGCAAAAGATATCATTGATGTTCAAAGCATTGTCTTGGGCTTCGACAACATATCAAAGAAAGCTATTCCTGAAGTAAACCAAACGATTATCAATCTTGCCGCATTTATGAAAACGGATTTACGTAATGCAGCTATGACAGTCGGTATGGCACTTGAAGCTCCCGAACAAGCTATGCGTCGTTTACGCCAAGCCGGAATTGTTTTAGATGAAGCGCAACAAAAGAATATTAAAACGATGGTGGCTCATGGGAATACTGCCGGAGCCCAGGCAGCTTTACTTGGCGCGCTTAAAAAAAGAGTAGATGGATATGCAGTCAGTCAAACAACGCCTCTTGAGGAGTCTATAGCAAAACTTTTGTCTTATTGGAATAAGTTTGTTTTAGCGGCCGGAGAAGCCATGACTCCTTTTATTGAAAGCGTTGTAACGGGTTTTACTAATTATATACTTCCGGCCATACAAAGCGCGCTTGAATGGTTTAAACAATTGACCACGATAATAGCTCCTTTGGCAAAAACTATTGGTGAAACATTATTTAATTCGATTGTGAATACGGTAAAAACATTATGGGAGTTCAAGGACGTAATTTTAGGTATTACGACTTTTATTGGATTTCTGACAATAGCTTTAAATTTGGACACAATTGCATTAAAAGCAATGTATGCATGGGATGCAATCGTAGCCGCGGGTAAAGTAGCTTTGACTTTAGTTACAAATGGCTTAACACTGGCTCAAACAGCTCTTAATGTAGCAATGAATATGACTCCAATAGGCTGGATATTAACAGCGGTTGGATTACTTGTAAGCGTTCTTGCGGTAATTATTACCAGGACAATCGGTTGGGGCAAAGCCTGGGAGTACCTGAAAGCGGCTATTTCAATAGCCGGAGATTACATTAAAGCTTTTTGGAATTTTGCTGAACAGTTCTCTCAAGGGATGATTGAATTATTAACCTCGCCTTATCTCGCAATGTATAAAACTGCCGTAGATGTATTTAGTCGGATTGGTTCTATAATGAAAAAATTGGTAACCGGCGATTTTGAGGGCGTTATGAATGAGATTAAACAAGGTTTTGCCAATAGTTTTATTGAAGTTATAAATAACGCTTCAAATAAAATTAAAAACTCGTTTAATTCGTTTCAGGGCCTTGGTCAAAATGCTTCCGCTAAATGGAGAGAAGCTGGAAAAGACATAACCAATTCTGACGCCGATACTAAAACTCCTAAAGAAACACCGGAAAAGCCAGGTGTAGATAGAAACCGGTCGGGCGGCGGTGGTAATTGGAAAGAAAATAAATCAGCGGTTGATGCTCTTGACGCAAAAAAGAAACAAGAGGAAGCTGACGCAAAACGCACAATTGACGATGAATTAACCCGCGAACAGGCTATTCTCGATATTGACCGTAAATATGATCTTCTAAAAATCAAATATGAAAAAGAAACAGTTGCGGAACGCAAAGCCGCTGCCGACAAGGTTAACGCGGATTACAACAATAAACAAGCCGATCTTGATAATAAAAAGAAAGCTAAACAGACGCAGTTAGCGAAAGAAGAACTTGAAGCCGTATGGGAGGATAATCAGAAAAAACTTAAATATAATGATGCTACCGAAGTTCAGATATTAGAGCAGAAAAAAGCTTACTTGGCAAAAGTCTTAGCTTTGTACAGAGAAGGAACAAAGGAGTATATTCAGGCTCAAAAGGAACTTAATGATAATGACTATGACCTGAAAATTGCAAAAAAACAACAAAAGAAAACGCAGGATGATAATCATATCAATATCCAAAATAGCGCTGATCGAGCCGCGCTTGACGTGCCCGGGAAAGAAGAGCAACTAAAAAAGTTTGATGCTAATACTCAATATGACGACGAAATTCGCGAGTTAAAGGAAAAACTAAAAAAGGGAGAAATCACTCAGAACGATTTCAATCTTGCTTCGGAAACGGCAGAAGTAACGCATCAGAAAAAGCTTAACGATATAAAAAAAGAGTATTATGACAGCTGGCTCGGCGCTTTAGTAGGGTTAAGCAAACAGGAAATTGAAATCGTTTCGCAAATAGTGGATAATGTTGGAAACGCCTTCGGTAAAATTGGCGATATAATAGCGCAAAATGCCTCAAGCGAGGCTGAAAGCGCGAAAAAATCAAAAAATGAAACAATGGAGTCCGATCGTGCAAAGGCTCTTTCATACGCGCGTACACAAACACAAAAAGATAAAATTAACCGTGAGTACGATGCAAAAGAAAAGAAAATGGAAGAGGATGAGGATAAAAAAGCACGCGATAAAGCAAAAGACTGGTATGCTGTACAAAAAGCGGCAAGCGAAGCTAATGCCGTTATCAGCACCTATGAAGGCGCGAATAAGGCTTTAGCTCAGGGTGGATTTTGGGGTATAGCTATGGCGGCCTCGGTTATAATTGCGGGACTTGCAAATGTGGCCTCTATTGCCGCACAGCCATTACCGAAGTTTGCTAAAGGAATTATCGGAATAGATGGAGCGGGTACTGATACTTCGGACAGCATATTTGCCATGTTAAGCCGTAATGAAAGCGTTATTAACGCCGAATCATCGAAAAACGCTATTCCTCTATTATCGCTCATAAACGGTAGCGCTTCTTTTGCAAGGAACATAAACGACCTTGTAATGAACGGAGGTTTCGCGCTTCCTCATTTCGCGTCAGGGTTTACGGGGCTTGGCTCCTCCTCATTTATGAATTCGAATTCTAAAACTTATGTGAATGATAATGGAGAGTTGATTAGCGAAATGCGTTCTATGAACAATAATCTTAAGAATTATGCTGAAGCCGGCGTTAACCTAAAACTCAATATCGGTAAAGGCGATGCTACTAAAATAGCGCGAATGGGAATGGCAGGAATGAAAAAGGATAAGTTATTATGATATTACGAGCGCTTTTCAGAGAAAATAATTATCCGCTTAATTTGGTTTCGGGAATACAGGGAAGCGCTGTGCTTAGCGGTTCAGGAACAAAATTCACTTCACTAAAAGTTGGAACGCTTATAGAAATTGAAGGATATGGAATAATAGGTAAAATATTATCGATTGAATCTGCTACTTCCCTGACATTAGATAGACCAATTAATGACTCTTTCCAAAACAAAAAATATTGGATTGATTTATCGAACTATGTAATCTCTCTTTCAGCTTTATCCAGAAAGATAGAATCGGAAAATGAAGGCGAAGCGGGAGCCATAACGCTCGATAAAGTTTCAATGGAATTTTATTTCGGCGAATCACTTAATCATGATGGTATGACCATTTATAATCCTATTCCCACAATTTTTACTGACCTTGATGAAAAAAAAAGGTTCTTAATAAAACTATTCACTGCAAAATGGGATTTTAGCCCGGAAGGTATATTACTTGTTACAAATACGTATCAGCAAATTATAGATAATATAAGCGACAACTTTGAAGTTAATTTTCGTTCGTTACAAAGTACTCAGATATATGAAGGAATGATTGATTTCTCTTCTATTACTTATCCGGCTTATGCGGATGAGGATGGAAGCGGCGAATTTTACAATACAATAAATTTTGATGTCGTTGATAAACTTAGCGCAATTTCGCTTGTACAGGCTGTCGATATAAGAGAGGCTGCCGCTTTATCGCCGACAATTACAGGCACAGATATAGATGAGGCATTTTTTGAAAAACTTAGGGATGCAAGTAATTTCAGTCTGATGTATGGACTCTCAACTGATGGCAAGCGTAGATATAATCCATCCGGGGATACTAAATTTATTCCTAAATACATTGATTATAACAATTCACCAAAGATTGGAGACATAATTCAAGTAAATTTCCTAAGTGGACAGGAAGAGGATGATCAGTATTATGCTTTACTAACATTCAAATACTTATCCATATCAGCTGACGAGCTAACCTATACAATGTATTATGATTGTATTTCAACTAAACCAGATTTTATTGCCTCAACAACAGATACAAAGCATCAGACTTATATTTTACAGACAGTTAGCGATGCAACAAAATTGGCATGGTACGATAAATGTTTTTATGGAGTCGACGTTTATATTTACGAGCATACTGATAAACAATTAAAGATTAATCCAGCTGGGACATTTATTACTGTAACTGGTGATGAGATTGTAGCTCTCGATGGTTTAAAAATAATAGAGGCAATCGTTAAAGGAATATGGCAGGATATTCCAATTATTAATAATCTGAAAGACCGTAAAGGGAATGCGATAACAGAATTCCGCTTACCCCTTGATTATATATTTCAGCTATTAGACAGTCAGCCGTTTGGAAAAGAACCTCTTGACGCTCTTTCTTATATTGCCAATACCATGAACTGTTATGTTTTTATCGATAAAAACGGCGCGCTTGTTTTACAAAGTAAACCGCTTTATGATTCGGACACAACAAAAGACAAAACCATTCCCGCGAAATATATAAGCAAAATGATAAAGAGGGAATTTTGGGATAAACTAAATGACGCGGTTCAAATAAATGTTTCAAGTTACATCAAAGATACAAGCGATACTTCCAAGATTTCTTATGTGGATGGAGCCGGCTATGCTTATAAACGCGCTGGAATAAAACCAAGAAATCAATTAACAAAGGATTTGTTCCTTGACGCCTCCTCTTTGTCTGATTATGGTATTACGGTTAATGCGGATGGTACGCTTAATGATCCGACTGTAGTTAACGGAGATCAAGGTAAAATACTAAATCATTATGGAGACTTGCGCGCCGCAGAGTATTTGGATTTTTATGGAAAACGTCATGTGGCCTATGAAATAAGCTTTAATAAAATCAGTGATGAAATGACTTCATGGGATTTAAGCGACTATTTCTCTTTTATAAAACAGTCCGCATTTACAGGCGATGCAAACAATGGAAGATATTTCATTACCTCATTATCTTTGGATCATGACGCAAATACCTGCGATATTGTAATTGTTTCAATTAGCAGTAAAGTATATGATGATGCAAATATCCTAATTGGGTTAATGAATGACACATATTTATCAGGAGATTCCTCCTCATCTTCAACGGCCTCTGGCGCAAGTATTGCTAATTCTACAGGGTGGTCGATATGTAAAATTATTACGGCCGACTATACATTAACATATAAAGAAAGCATTATTTATTGCGATGCTTCGCTTAAAAGTATCACAGTCATTCTCCCGGAAGCTTCGGTAAGCAAAAATGCCGAGTATGTTTTTCAAAAAATAGATTCTTCAGTAAATACTGTAACTATTGAAGGAACAGTAGAAGATATTACAAATCCTATCCTTACTTATAACCATCAGGAACTTAGAGTAAAAAGTGATGGCTCGAGGTGGACTATATTGAATAGGTATGAGCTCCTGCGCGGCGCTTCCATAACAGTCACGGCGGATTATTCGTTGACCCTGACTGATAAGTTTATATTATGTGATGCTACTGCTTCAAATATTACTCTCACTTTACCAAATGCTCTTACTTCAAAAGATGTTGAATTTATAATTCTAAAAACTGATTCTTCGGCAAATACAATAACAATTAATGATGCAATATTAAGCTATCAAAATCAGGAATTACATATTAAATGTGATGGAAACTCGTGGGTAACAATAAATGCACTTACAAATTTCAGACAAATAAGCGGTTCGCCAGAGGGGGCTATTACACCTGCGTTTAAACTTGAAAAAGTTTACGATGAAGCAAACAGAATATGGTATCAGGCATGTGGAAATAGCAGTTCGGACTGGGTACGATTATCATCTTCCAATAAACAATATTCAGGCGAAACACCGGTAGAACATGTCACGCCTGATTATGTTGGCCAGATATGTATAGTTACCAATAATAATGTAATATCAACCTGGCTTGCAAAGAATATTGACAACAAATCATGGATTAATATTGAAAGTGCCGCTGGAGCTACCGAAGCATGGGTAATCGCTCAAAACTTTCTGAAGCAAGGCACTACTACTGCAACCACTTATGTTACAGCCGATTATGTCAATAATAAATTCGTAACACCGGATTTACTAAATGGATATGTAACTGAAAACTGGATTAGCGAACAAGGATATTTAGTACAAGGCTCAACGCAGGCCACAACTTACGTCACAGCCGATTACGTAAATAATAAATTTGTAACACCGGATTTATTGAACGGATATGCAACTGAAAGCTGGGTTAATGCAAAAGGATACCTGGTACAAGGTTCAACTTCGGCCACAACTTACGTTACAGCCGATTATGTGAATAATAAATTCGTTACATCGGATTTGTTAAGCGGATATGCAACTGAGAGTTGGGTTAATGCAAAAGCGTATTTAGCGCAAGGTTCTACGCCGGAGACTACTTATGTTACAGCTGATTATGTCAATAATAAATTTGTAACATCGGATTTGTTGAACGGATATGCAACTGAGAGTTGGGTTAATGCAAAAGGATACCTGGTACAAGGTTCAACTTCGGCCACAACTTACGTTACAGCCGATTATGTGAATAATAAATTTGTAACACCGGATTTATTGAACGGATATGCAACTGAAAGCTGGGTTAATGCAAAAGGATACCTGGTACAAGGTTCAACTTCGGACACAACTTATGTTACAGCCGATTATGTAAATAATAAATTTGTGACACCTGATTTATTGAGTGGATATGCGACTGAAGGCTGGGTTAACGCAAAAGGGTATTTAGCGCAAGGTTCTACGCCGGAGACTACTTACGTTACAGCCGATTATGTCAATAATAAATTTGTTACATCGGATTTGTTGAACGGATATGCAACAGAGGGTTGGGTTAATGCAAAAGGTTACTTGGTGCAAGGTTCAACTTCAGCGACAACTTACGTTACAGCCGATTACGTAAATAATAAATTTGTGACACCGGATTTGTTAAGCGGATATGCAACTGAAGGCTGGGTTAGCGCAAAAGGATACCTGGTACAAGGTTCAACTTCGGCCACAACTTATGTTACAGCCGATTATGTAAATAATAAATTTGTAACACCGGATTTATTGAGTGGATATGCGACTGAAGGCTGGGTTAGTGCAAAAGGATACTTGGCACAGGGTTCAACGCCAGCGACTACTTATACAACTCTTGAAACATTAGCTGATTATGCAACACAAAACGATTTAGCAACTGGTCTAAGCCCTAAAGCAGATACGGTTTGGGTTAACCAACAAGGATTTTTAAAACAGGGAACTACTCCTGATACCACATATATCACAGCCCAATATGCAAATAACAATTTTGTGACACCTGATTTATTAAATGGATACGCAACAACAACCGCTTTAAGCAATTTAGAAAAAAGAGTTGCGGCTCTTGAAGGGAAATAAACAACAAAAACCGGAGGATGCAATGGATGCAAAGCGAATCAAAATATCAAAAGAGCAGGTTTTGATGCTTCAAAATTTTGAACTGCAATGTGCGCTACTAAAAAGTGAGATAGAAATAAAGCAAAAGGAGTTTATAACTAAGCAATTAGAATATATGAACTACACTACTGAATTAATACCTGATAAAAAGATTTCAATAAAGAGATTCGATTTAAATAATTGCATAGTTGAATATACAGAACAAAAGGCGTAAGGCTTGTTATGAATATTAGAATAAATAAGTTACCTGAAGAACAGACGGCATTAGGAAATGATGACTATTTGCCGATTGATGGTGAGACCTCAGGTTCAAGGAAAATAGCTATTCCGGTTCTACTTGCAAGCCTTCCAATTGCAACGCAGTCAATGAAAGGGCTAATGTCATCTACGGATAAAAAAAAGGTAGATAGTATCTTGGACTCGGGACATGCCGATCCAGCGACAATAAACGAAATTGAAGCTTGGATTACAGCTCAAGGGTATATAAAGCAAGGCTCAACACCGTCTACAACTTTCGTTACTGCCGATTACGTTAATGGTAATTTTGTTACCCCTGATTTGTTGAACGGTTATGCAACTGAAAGCTGGGTTAATGCAAAAGGATATTTGGTTCAAGGCACAACACCGTCTACAACTTTTGTTACTGCCGATTATGTTAATAATAAATTCGTAACACCGGATTTATTAAGTGGATACGCGACTGAAACATGGGTGAGCGCACAAGGATTTTTAACGGCTTCGGCCATTGCAAACTATGCTACTGAACTTTGGGTTAACCAACGTGGATTTTTAACTGCTTCGGATATTACTAATTATGCAACTCAAACTTGGGTTAATGCTCAAGGGTTTTTAACTTCTTCCGCACTTGCAAATTATGTAACTGAAACCTGGGTTAATCAGCAAGGATTCTTAACTTCATCTTCACTTACAGGATATGCTACAACATCCTATGTGAATGGGCTAAAAAAATCAGTAAGAATTGGCCATACTTACGCTATCCCCGGTGAAATAAAAATAGCTTCTGGCAGTACGGACTTTATTTGCGGATTTAGAATAAGCCTACCAAATGGTCAATCGGCAACGTTATCCACTGTAGCTTTTAAATTATTTGATGGCACAGCTACCTTAAAATTACAAAAAAATGGAACTGATATTACTGGATTAACAACATTGTCTGTAACCTCCACACTATCGACAACAACTTTAAGTACTCCTATTACACTTGCGGATGGGGACGTAATAAATGCAGTTGTTGTTTCAGTTTCAGGGACACCACATTGTTTGGAAATCGACATTTATGAAGATAAAACCATATAAAAAAATCTAAATAATTAACTAATCATGAACAAACAAAAGGAACAAAAAAAATGGCAAGAACAATCGATGAAATATCGTCTGATATAGCAACCGTAAAAGGAACGCTTAACTCACATATTGCCGAATCTGCAACTTTCAATTGTCCCGTTACTATTTATAGTCAAAATGGTGGGGATTCAATAAAAGTTACTTGCGAAATCGCAGGGAACATAATAACACCAGCCGGTTCAACACGTTCAATAAGTGATGTGATGAATGACATTCATACCCGTAAAATAGCTCTTGATGCTCTCATGAAGGAAGCAAAAAACATTAATTACCAAGTAAATGTTTGGAGCTCTTCGGCGGGTGGAGAATTAACTGTGAACGTACTTAATTTAACCCCGGTAAAAACCTTATAAACTTGAATAAGCCTCATTTTTATGAGGCTTATTATTATGCTATACCAAGGAAGTAAATATGTATTGTTATTACGAAATCAAAAGTAAATTAGATACTGGAAACACTGTTACAGTGGAAGCGGATTTTATAGAAGGCAATCTTGATGATAATAAAAAATTCGTAAAAACCGGTATTTTCAAGGCCGTAGGCCTGTTTTTTGAGAAAAACCCGGTTGAACAAGATGAGATCAATCAAAAGTTATTGGAAATGCTAAATACAGCAAAAGAAGACAGGGGGATATACAATGGATGAAATTCAAGTTTTTAGCCAAGCTTGGTTTAAAATAAATCAAAGGAAATTGCTCTGGCTCCTTAACAATAAAATTCCTTTTATAAAGGATTATTTCCGATATACGCTCGGTATAAGTAGGGATTTTGAAAAAGCGATAATAACCCGGATTTCGCGGGACAATTTTCATGTTTTTAATGGTCAAAATGAACGTATAGGCATATTCTTTTCTGGGAAACCCTTTGCGAAGACATTATATTACGCTTATCTACCTTTATGGAAGGCTTGTCACGCATTCGACATGAAATTTGCTAATAAATTCTTTCCTGAATTAAATCTTGGATTTGATACTTTAACTGCATACCCTCAATCAGGAATGGGTGGTTCCAATATCACTTGCATGGGAACAATAGATTGTTCTGGTAGTAGCTATACAAATATCAGAAGCGGTAACGGTGATTTAAGCGTCCTTTCTGATATATCATTAGGACATTTATTATATCTATCTAATGCTCACAATAATAACAACGTTTATTATATCGATAGAGGATTTGCTTCATTTGATACGAGCAGTATTTTATCTTCTTACTCTATAAGCAATGCTGTTTTTAATTTTGTGGTTCCATCTGGTTATAAAGGCGAAGTTCAATCTGGACAATGTAATATCAATATTTATAAGGGAACACAGGGAGCAAACACTTTAATAACTACCAATTTTAATAGCTATAATACTTTCCTGAAGAGTTTGAATTACAGTAATATAACGGAAGGAGCTACAAATTCAGTAACAGGAATAACAACCGCAGTCGTACCGAGTGGTATTTCTAAACTCGCATTATTGACATCTGGAGATGTAAACTCTAATACGCCCACAGCTGGCAACACTGTTGGAATTTCTTCTAATTCGATTAACTTAACGATTAGTTATACCTTGAATTCCAAACAACAACAGCAATTTATTGTTTAAGGTATTTTCTTATTGTGGAAAAGCTATTTATAACCTAATTTTACACTGATTAAACTCCATTTAATTGGAGCTTAATCACTTTTAAACCAGTTTTTATTAAAACAATGAAAATCTCAAACTAAACGCAGAAAAATCTCAAACTAAACGCGCGGTTATATTTGACAATATAAATTTTTTGTTAAAAACAAGCGGATTATTAGGAAAAAACTTGGAATTAGTTTGAATTAATTATGCAATTGATCCCAAAAATGAGCATATTAATGCATTATAAAAGAAAAAAAACGCCATAGTGTTTTATTTTCTTGCAAAAATATCCTTATCTGTTTAAATTTGTCAAATAATTATAGGAGTATTCATGAAAATTAAACCGGTAGAGAAATATAATGCCGTTGTTTTTGAAATGGTTGGCAATATGATGGGAGGTCCGGAAGCTGCCGAATTTAGCGAGCTTTTACATCAATTTGTTCAGGAAGGAAAGAAAAATATAATCGTAGATCTTTCTGAAGTAAAATTTATGAATAGCTCCGGTTTAGGAATGCTGATTAGCGGACTGACTACTATGAAAAAAGAAGGCGGTAACCTTAAGCTTGCCAATGTAACGGATAAAATTCACAGTCTTCTTCTAATAACAAAATTGGTTACTATTTTTGAAAGCTACGATTCATTGGATGAAGCTATAAAGAGTTACCAATAATAGGTTTTTTATTATACCATAGAATGAGACTCCGGAATATCCTTTTCGGAGTTTTATTTTGTTTACCCAAATAAGTAATTAATAGGAATGTAAAATGAGTGTTACGGTTCTTGTCGGAAGCCAGTGGGGTGACGAAGGTAAAGGGAAAATAGTCGATATTTTAGGCGAAAAATATAAAATTGTTGCCAGATACCAGGGGGGCGCAAATGCGGGGCATACGGTTGAAATTGGAGATAAAAAGTTTGTACTTCATCTAATACCTTCGGGCATTTTACGCGATGACGTTGCCTGTGTTATTGGCAACGGTGTTGTTATAGATCCGGTAGCCTTACTTGAAGAAATTGAACATCTTGAAAAAAGCGGTATTAAGGTGGAAGGCCGTTTGTTTATAAGTCATAACGCGCATCTGATTATGCCTTATCATAAGCTTCTGGATTCCATAAGCGAAAGCGGAACACAAAAAATTGGTACAACAGGCCGTGGAATTGGTCCTTGCTACATTGATAAATATGCCCGCAAGGGTATAAAAATAGCGGATCTGCTTAACAGAACCCGTCTTGAAGAAAAAATAAGAACCAACCTTCAGGAAAAGAACAATCTCCTGAAAAAAGTATACGACCACAAGGAACTTGATGTTGAGGAAATAGTAAAACAATATCTTGAGTTCGATAAAAAAATTGAAAAATATATTAAGGATACGCCGTCTTATTTAAATCAAAAGATAAGCGAAGGCGTGTCTGTTTTACTTGAAGGCGCTCAGGGCGCGCTGCTTGATGTTGACCATGGAACATATCCTTTTGTCACTTCTTCAAGCCCTACTTCCGGCGGAGCCTGTACCGGCACAGGAATTCCTCCTACAAAAATTGATTCCGTAATAGGAATTGTAAAAGCTTATACAACAAGAGTTGGCAACGGGCCATTCCCTACGGAACTACTTGATGAAACAGGTGAAAAACTGAGACAAGCCGGTTTTGAGTTTGGCGCTACTACAGGCAGACCGCGCAGATGCGGCTGGTTTGACGCCTTTTTACTTAATTATTCGGCTATGATAAATGGTATTACTTCGGTTGCCATTACAAAGCTTGATGTGTTGAGCTGCTTCGATAAAATTAATGTTTGCGTAGGTTACGAGTTTAACGGCAAACAAATAAAAAATTATCCGAGCGATGTGGATATACTTTCTGAAGTAAAACCAATTTACGAAGTATTGGACGGATGGAATACCGATATATCTGGCTGCCTCTCGTACGAAGAACTTCCGGCTTTAACTAAAGAATACCTTAAATTTATTGCCGCTAAGGCAAATATAAAAATTGGAATTATTTCAGTAGGACCAAAACGCGAACAAACGTTTTTTGTTGAAGGAATTTAATTATGAAGATGGCCGGCGGACCAGCTTCGGTTAATATTAAGATAGCGCTCATTATGGTTGCTGTATTAATCGGAGGCGCCACGTTGTACTATACGCAGGATTTAGTCAGCCGGCTTCAACATAAAGAAAGAGTAATGGTTCAGTTATACGCGCGCGGGCTTGAATATGTCTCCAACGCTAATCCTTCCGAAACTGATTTTTCCTTTATTCTTGAAAACCTTATCAAGCCAATCGATTTCCCCGTGATTTTAACCGACGCGAAAGACAATGTCAATTTTGCAAACCGGTTCGATCTGAAGAACAACATCAAAAATGTAAAGTACGATTCCACTCTTTCCGATAGCGAACTGAAGGGCTTTTTTACCGAAAAAATAAAAGAGATGGATGCCATTAATAAGCCTATTGTGGTTGCCTATGCTGATACTATAGTGCTTACCCGTATACATTATGGCGATTCGGAACTTATCAACAAGCTTAAATACTATCCTATTTTACAGCTTATATTTGCCGCTTTGTTTATTATTGTAGGCTATATAGGTTTTAGCAATATCAAAAAAAACGAACAGGGGAACATCTGGGTAGGCATGGCCAAAGAAACCGCGCACCAGCTTGGCACTCCAATTTCCAGTTTGATGGGCTGGCTTGAAATACTTCTGCTGAATTATAAAGATCCCGATAAGGTGCTTGATATTGTAGATGAAATATCCAACGATGTTGAAAAACTGAATAAAATAACATACCGGTTTTCAAAAATCGGCTCAAAACCCGAACTAAAGGAATGTGTTGTTTACGATGAAATATCGGGCATTGTGGAATATTTCAAACGCAGGCTTCCTCAATCGGGTAAAAATGTATCGCTGATTATTGAAGGAGATAGATCAATCAAAGCGCAAATTAACGGACGCCTGTTCGAATGGGTGCTTGAAAACCTCATTAAAAACGCGCTTGACGCCATAGAAAAAAACGAAGGGGAAATACGCTTTGAAATTAAGGAACACAAGGATACTGTGGAGATAGATGTTTCCGATACCGGAAAGGGAATTGATTTGAAAAGGCGGAAAGATATTTTCCGCCCCGGATACAGTACCAAACGCCGCGGCTGGGGGCTTGGTCTCAGCCTTTCAAAAAGAATAATTGAAGATTATCACAAAGGAAAAATATTTGTGAAGAATTCCGTTCCCGATGAAGGTACTGTTTTTAAGATAGTACTAAAGAAAAACTAAAAGATTAATTTTCCTTTAACCATTTCAGAATTTGTTCTTCTTTGGGAATTATTCCGCTGCATATAACTTTCTCGTTTATTACCAGACCTGGTGTTGCCATAATTCCGTATTTCATTATCTCGGGTATTTCTGTCACTTTTTCAAAATCGGCCTCAATGTTATTTGCTCCGGCCACTTTTTTAACTGTTTCTTCAAGATTTTTACATCTCGCGCAACCTGTACCCAATATTTTTATGATCATTGTTACTCCATTTTAATAAATAAGGTTAAATAAAAAGCCCGCAATCATAATTCCCACAGCTACAACGCAAATGAAGATTATTATCAGAGGCATTTTTAGTACTTTTCTAAGTATGATAATTTCCGGCAACGAGATACCTGTTACGGACATCATAAAAGCCAGGACGGTTCCGAGGGCGGCCCCTTTCTCAAGGAGGGCCTGTACAATAGGTATTATTCCCGCGGCGTTTGAATACATTGGTATGCCGAACAGTATTGCCACCGGAACAGACCACCACGCGGATCTGCCCATTATGCCTGCCATTAAGTTTTCCGGAACATATCCGTGAATAAAGGCTCCAACCGCAATTCCTATAATTATATATAACCAGACTTTTAAAAATATCTCTTTCACCGCTTCAATACCGGCTTCAATTCTTTCGTCTGCCGTTACAGGGCAGCATGTAACATCGGTGTTTACCGCCTTGATGCCATAAGCCCAGTCTTCAACAAATCTTTCAACTTTTAACCGACCTATAATATAGCCGGAAAAAATAGCAGTAACCAATCCGGTTCCCGCATATAACAGAGCTGTCTGCCAGCCAAATAACCCGAATAAAAGAACAAGCGCTACTTCGTTGATGACGGGGGAGGCTATCAGGAACGAAAACGTAACGCCAAGAGGTATGCCTGCCTGTACAAAACCAAGAAATAAGGGAATTGCGGAACAGGAACAAAATGGCGTGACTATGCCGAGCAGCGAAGCCATTATATTGCCTGCAAATAGCGGCTTGCCCGCAAGAAACGCCCTCGTTTTTTCTGCCGAAAAATACGAACGAATAATACCGGTAATAAAGACTATAAGAAGCAGTAAAAGTAAAACTTTTGGAACTTCGTATACAAAAAAGAATAAAGCTTCCGTAAACAAATTATTCTTTGCAAGTTTTAGCGAATCGTAAACTATAAACGCGGCAATATTCTGTAAAGACATATATAATACTATCCAAATTATAAATGCCGCGGCTACATAATAATATTTTAATTTGTTTTTCATAATATCACTGTTTTAGGAAATAAGTTTTTCTTAAGTATAACGCGGCGTTTACAAGACTAATGAGTACAGGCACTTCAACTAAGGGCCCAATTACAGCTGCAAAGGCCTCGCCTGAATTAATTCCAAAAACCGCCACCGCAACGGCAATGGCAAGTTCAAAATTATTGCTTGCCGCAGTTAACGAAAGTGTAACGGTTTTTTTGTAGCCCGCGCCTGTTTTTTTACCCAGCCAGAATGAAACAAAAAACATGATGACAAAGTAAAAAACAAGCGGTATGGCAATTCGTATCACGTCAAACGGTATTTTAACTATGTACTCACCCTTTAACGAAAACATTACAAAAATTGTAAACAGAAGAGCCGCGAATGTAAGCGGACTGATTTTGGGAATGAATTTCTTTTCGTACCAATTCTTGTTTTTTAATTTTATTAAAGAGTATCGGGTTATTACTCCCGCTAAAAACGGAATACCCAGATAAATAAATACGCTTTCCGCAATTTGCCTGATTGTTATGTTTACGCTAAATGTTTTTAAACCAAACAGCGCAGGAAAAACAGTAAGAAACAAATACGCGTAAACCGAAAAAAACAATACCTGGAAAATCGAATTCAAGGCTACGAGTCCCGCGGTATATTCCTTGTCGCCGTTTGCAAGTTCGCTCCACACAATAACCATGGCAATACAGCGAGCCAGACCTATCAATATTAGTCCGGCCATATACTCAGGATAATCTCTCAGGAAGATTACAGAAAGCAGGAACATCAATATCGGTCCCGCTATCCAGTTTTGGAATAATGAAACGGACAGGACTTTTACATCTTTGAATACATCCGGCAATTCTTCGTATTTCACTTTTGCAAGCGGAGGATACATCATAAGAATAAGTCCTATTGCAATAGGAATGTTAGTTGTGCCGGAACTTAATGAATTCCAGAATGCCGTAATACCATTAAAAAAATAACCTGCCGAAATGCCGGCCGCCATTGTAATGAAAATCCATAATGTCAAATGCCGGTCTGTAAATGAAAGTTTTTTACTTAGTTGCATTATTTTTAATCCTGTTTTATTTCATCAAGATAAAATGAATGGAACGCGTTTTTAATTTTGTCGCGTACGCTTCGGAATTCAGCGGTTTTTTGTTCCAGACTGCCAATTGCCTCCGCCGGGTCTTCAAAACCTATATGTAAGTGTTTTTCAACTTTTCCTAAAAAAACGGGGCATGTTTCTTTGGCATTGTCGCAAACGGTAATAACAAAGTCAAAGGAATCATTAATAAACGCGTTTATGTTTTTAGGTTTATTTCTCGAAATATCAATGCCGACTTCCTTCATAACTGTAATGGCAATTGGGTGAACAAACTCAGCCGGACGTGTACCTGCCGAAAAAACCATAAGATCAGCATCAAACGATTTCAGAAAACCTTCGGCCATCTGGCTTCTGCAGGAGTTGCCTGTGCATAATATTAATATTTTCTTTGCCATAAAAACCAGTCCTGTTATTTAATATATCGGCAAATACCGAAATGTTAAGCGAAAAAAAATCAACAGAGATTTTTTCTGCTGATAGTGTTTATTAACAGTAAATCCTTTTGAATGGTTTTATCATTCTCCAGCTCGTAATTAAGCAGATTGAGTAAAGAAATTATCAAAGGATTGCGGTTTGCGGTATATAAACTGTAGTTTACCCATTTCCCATCCTTTTCTTCCAAAATGAAACCGGCATCTTTTAAAATTCCAAGATGTTGCGATACTGTTGAACCCGCGAGCTTTAACGCGGCGGTGATTTCGCAGACGCACATGCTTTTTGAAGCGAGCATTTTCAGAATTCTCAACCTGTTCGGGTCCGATAAAGCTTTAAATATGACGGATGTTTCTTTTAACATAGTATATTTCGTTATTTACCGAAATATAATTAATCCATGTTTTGATTGCAACAAAAAAAAGATATTTTAAACTTTCGGAATAAAATTTATAAAGCGGAATACTTATGGATAAACATACAAACGAAGCGTTTTTAGATTTTGAGAAGTATAAAGACATTATTGAAAAGTATTTTAGTAAAATAAAAGTAAAAAAAGGAACTGTTTTGTTAAGGGAAGGGGAAATTTCCAGGAAAATGTTTTTTATTAAAGAAGGCGTTCTGAGAGCATGTTTTGAGCATAAAGGTAAAGATATAACTTTCCAGTTCTTTTTGGAGAGACAGGCTGTTTCGTCATATGAAAGTTTCTGGAACGGTACTCCAAGTTCTCTCACAATAGAAAGCATTGAGCCTTCTGTTCTGTATGTAATTACCAAACAGAACTTTTCAAAACTATTTGATGAAAACCCGGAATTTAAAGAACGTATGCGGGAAGTGCTGCTTATGCGTATGGGTAACTATGCAAGGCATTTTATGTCTTTTATCAGAGATACGCCGAAAGAACGATATGTAACATTAATGAAAGAAAAACCTGAACTGTTAATACGCATTCCGCAACATTATATAGCGTCATATCTTGGCATAACGCCGGTTTCGCTAAGCAGAATCAGGAATTCCGTTGCGAAAGGAGGAAAAGGCTAACAGTATTTATCAATTGCCTTAAAAAACTCTTCAAGCTTAACCGGATCAAGCCTACATGCGGTGCGAACGCTGCTGCATAAATCAATTCCGAACGGCTCAACAGTCTCAATTGCCTCGGCCACGTTCTGTATTTTTAAGCCGCCTGCCAAAAACACGGGTATGGAAACGCTTTCCCTGATTTTTTTGCTTAATTTCCAATTATGTACTCTGCCGGTTCCGCCAAGCTCTTTGATTGCAAGATTGGGGTTGCCGCTGTCAAGTAAAAGAGCGTCTACTCTCTGGGATACTGAAATTGCTTCTTCAACGGATTTTTCGTCCAGGACGTGAATAACCTGTACAAGTTTAACAGTTGGCATGGCGTCTTTCAGTTCCTTATAGCTGCCGGTTTTAAGAGCGTCCACAATCTGAATTGTGTTTGTAAGAGTACGTTTATGATGTTTGATGATTTCTTCAGCGGAAGTTTCGCTTGTCAGCAGAAACGTTGCAATGGGTGGCGGAACAACGCGCGCTATGTTGTATATCATTTCATCAGTAATTACCCCGGGTCCGCTTGGCATTTTTCCTACAAGTCCCAATGCCGAAGCCCCGGCGGCAATGGCTGTTTTAGCTTCCACACGACTGCTGATACAGCATATTTTTACGCGTAATCTCATACATCCCGTTTTTTGTTTATGCAAATTTAACTTTTTGTATTTTATAAGTAAAAGGAATATTCGTAATTTGGCGTTATTTAAAATAAACTTTAGGATTATGAGGAAATTTTATCTGCTGGCATTTGTATTGGTTATTATTACTGGCGCTGATATTTATTCGCAGTCTATAAAAGGCAAGCTTTATCAGGAAAAGTTTACCGGGCCGGTTACTAAAAAAGACGTTTACTTTAATATTTACCTGCCCGAAGGATATGATACAAGCAAGGAACGGTATCCTGTAATCTATCATTTACACGGTTTAAGTCAGGATAGGGGAGGAGTGCAGGACTCGCTTGTTCCATCTTACTTTGAAACCGCTTATCAATCGGGTTTAATTGGAAAAGTGATAATTGTTTTTCCTGATGGCTATAACGATAGCTTTTGGGCCGATAGTAAAGATGGTTCGAAACCGGCAGAAACAAACCTGATTAAAGAACTTATACCAAGAATAGACTCTTTGTACAGGACAATTCCCAACAGAGCGCACAGAATAGTACAGGGATTTTCTATGGGCGGTTTCGGAGCCGCTAAATGTGTTTCTAAATATCCGGAACTGTTTTCTTCCGCGGTGTTGTACGATGCGGCGCTGGTTACATGGAACCAATTGCGGTTACTGTTCCCTTCAATTTCTTCGGGGATATTTGGAAACGATGAATCTTATTTTAACCAATTCTCTCCGGCCTATTTAACCGCTGTAAACTCGCAACGTATGAAAGACAGTGTCAAAGTAAGGTTTGTTGTGGGTTACTATCCTTCGTTAAATATTCCATATCGTACAATATTGAGTTCAAACGGAATATCCTGCGAATATTTTGAAACAGGCTGCGCTCACGATTTGAACTGCCTTCTATCTAAAGAAGGAATTAATACCTGCAATTTTATTGCTTTGAATTTACCGGTTACTTATAACCTTACATGTAATGTTAAGTATAATAACGCTAACGGATATGTATTAGCGGGAGTTAATGTTTCCTTATTGATGAATGACTCACGATTGTTGTATTCTTCCGTTACGGATTTGGCTGGCGAATGCACCTTTTATAATATAGATACAGGTAATTATATTGTTAAGGCTTCAAGTACCGCCATGGTAAACGGAGTTAATTCCACCGATGCCTTGTTAATTAGAAAATATCTGACGGGCTCTTATACTCCAGATTCTCTGCAGCTTAGGGCCGCTGATGTTAATGGGAGCGGAACAATAAACTCCACAGACGCATTACAGGTGCGCAGACGTGTTGCTGGACTTGATCAAACCTTCTCCGCCGGCGACTGGATTTTTTCTACAAGCAATGTAAACATAAATGGCGGCAATCTAAAAACAGAGATAAAAGGTATTTGCACAGGGGATGTAAATTCATCATATACGCCGCCTGCAACAAAATAGTAACAGCCGGTTTTAGCGGATATTTACCGCTTATAACAAGAATATGCCGTATATATTAATAGACCTATTTGTCAATTACATGTTTTCTATTTTTTGTTTGATAAATACGAGTACTAATGAAGAATATCACCTATAACATAGAAAAAGGCAAGGCCTATTTTAATAATACCAGCGTACTTGTTGATGAGCTTTTAGAAGCATCACAAAAAAAAGTATGCCTGTATATATACGAACTTAAAGAATTCATTGCGCGCAACGAAATTGAAAAGCTTCGCTCTTATGAAGAGTATCTGTTTGATATGTTATCGTATGGCGCTTATTGGGAAATATATTCCGGAATTGCAGAAAAAACCTGGTCGGTTCCTGTAAGCATTGCTCGAAAATTATATTATTACAGGCAAAAAAATAAAAATTATAAAAAATATATAGACCCCGTAAGAGGTTTTATTTTTACAGCATTCCTATATAAACCGCAAAACATTGGTTCGGCTGAATATAATAATTCAAATGCGCGAAAATTTTATAATTGGCTTGATGCTACCGGTGAATTCAGGGAGGAGGTCAAGCGGTTTGCAATTCTTGAACAGTTTAATTCTTCAAAAACTTTAGAACAAAAAAAAGAATGGTTCTGTGATATTACAAAACTGGTTGATTATTTTGATTTGATAAGAGGAAAATATCTTGGAGCGTATACCGAGGAATTAACCGGGTTTTTATCGAGTGAGTTACACAAATACCGCTGAAGAGAAGATTACATCTTTTGCGGTAAAAGGGAAGCGGAATATCATTTGAGTATGGTAGGCGCCGAACTTATGAACAGGGCCTTCAAGGGGGCATTTGTTAACAGCAATTCCGTTACTCTTTTGGTCCCTGCCTGTATGCGTATTAACGGCAGCGAAAAATGTAAGGCCCAAAGAAATAATTTCGATTTGAAATGCACCAATTGCAATGCGAATTGCAACATAAGCAAATTGCAGAAAAAAGGGTTGCGGGAAGGCTTTAACGTAAGCATTATTCCGCATTCCTCCGATTTTACAACATGGCTTAAAACGTGGGCTGCGGGAAAAAATAAAGGAGTAATTGGCATAGCTTGCCCGTTAAATTTAATTACCGGCGGACTTGAGCTTAAAAGTCTTGATATTCCTGCGCAGTGTATACCGCTTGATTTTTGCGGGTGCAGCAATCACTGGGATAAAAAAGGTTTCCCCACTGAATTGAATATGGGAGAGCTTGAAAAACTGCTTGCGTACAAAAACAATATGGCCCCGCAATTAAAATAAATACCTTAATATACAGCGCGGCTTTTTATTAAATCTATTGCATGATTATCTGCATACGGCACTCGGAACAGAGGAAGGCGAGTTTGAATTTCTGTTTACCGCTGTTAAGAATAAGAGGTTCCTTAATACCTTTTAATTTTATTGAGCCTTCATCAAAAGGGCAAAGGTTTAGTTGCGATTTTATGCAGTATTTACTTGTAAGAATAACTTTCCCATGCGCTTCACCTAATAGCTCAAAGCCAGGTTCTATTTGCTCAACAGAATGTTCTTTGTAGAACTCCTTTGAAACCGAATTGGTTACATTTGCCATGTACGAAAGCTTTTGCTGAGGGTAAACGGTATTTGTATTACTGTCTTTGCGCAATTTCGCGGGGTAATGTTTCAGCCTTTCTGCAATCAGCTTTTCAATAGCGTTTCTTCTTATTGCGTTTACGGTACTGATGCTTAAAAAATACACTGTATTTAGCTTTACCGAAAGGTTTTTAACATAAAAAACAGAGTCGCCTGTTTTACAAAGCTGTTTCCTGTAGGTTTCAATCATCTTAGCTACATTTTTAGCAACTACCGGTTCAATTTCTTCACAATACTCAATACTGTTTCCGTCTTCATCGGTTAAAGAAAGTTTCAGGTTGTTACCAACATCTGTAAGTTCCGCATCAACACCAATAACCCGAGATGTTTCATCGCTGGAGAGCTGTTTGATAAAGCGGGCATCGCGGTTGCGGAATATTTCCGAACCTGTTTTTAATCCTTCGGGTCGTGGAGTAATTATTTTACTGCCGGCAATCTTGTTGATACTTAATCCGTGCAATAAATTATCATCGTCGAAATAACAGATGCCGTCACCTGGTACAAGTTCATTTCCCGCATCGACAATAAAAAAATCGTTTTCAATTTTAGTTACTTTGCCAATTGCCTTGCCTATCGATTTTTGAGTATTTACCGAAGAAAGATTTTCCCCTTCTCCTTCAATAAAATAATTTGTGTAACCGCGGTTAAAAGTTTTTTCGGGGTCGGGGGAAAAAGAGTACAAAACTTTTCCCGAAGAAGATTTTTTCAGATCATTACTGCCTTCAATTAACGCGTCAAGTTTTTGCCGGTAATAAGCGGTTATGTTTTTAACATAACTTTTATCTTTAAGCCGTCCTTCAATTTTAAAAGAAGTGATGCCGGCTTCAATCAGCTGGTTTAAGTAAGCCGAAAGATTAAGGTCTTTAAGGGAAAGTATATACTGCTCTTCGGCTATTGTTTTGCCATTGCTGTCTTCAACCGAGTACAACATGCGGCAGGGTTGAGAACACTCGCCTCTGTTCGCGCTGCGTCCTGTTGTTGCATAACTGAAATAGCATTGCCCGCTGAAGGATACGCATAAGGCGCCGTGAACAAAAAACTCAAGTTCGGCTGAAGTGTTTTCACTTATTGCTTTAATCTGTTCCAACGAAAGTTCCCGCGCAAGTATAATTCTGCTGAAACCCGCGGAATCGAGGAACTTTATTCTTTCAGGTTCGTAATTGTGCGTTTGTGTTGAAGCAAACAAAGGAATAGGGGGCAGATCGAGTTTAAGCAGGGACATATCCTGTATTATTATTGCGTCTGTCCCGGCTTCATAAAGTTTATAAATTAAATTCCGTGCTTCTTCAAGTTCATTTTCGTAAAGGATAGTATTTACCGTAGCATAAACTTTAGCATAATACTTATGGGCATATCCGGCCAGAGCCTCAATATCTTCAAGCGAGTTCCCAACAGCCGCTCTTGCCCCGAATTTAGGCGCGCCTATATATATGGCGTCAGCGCCGCAGTCAATTGCGGCTTTGCCGCATTCAAAATCTTTTGCCGGAGCCAACAACTCCAATTCTTTTTTCAACATATTATCTTTTGTTTATATACATCTTAACTTAAAACAGCGGTTAATAAGTTCAACAAATCATAAAACAATTAAAACTCAACGCCAGTTTTTATATGGGTTTTTAACAAGATAGGAATTATAGTAACGCTTATCGGAAGAAACTTCTTCGCCAATCCATTCAGGTATCTCCACTTGCTGGTTTTCATTTTCGAGCTCAACTTCCGCAATTATAAGTCCCTTGTTTTCACCAAGGAATTCATCAACTTCCCAAATCATGCCTTTGTATTTAATTTTACTCCGGTATTTCTCAATCAAAGGTTTAAAGCAAATATCGTCAAGTATGGAGTTGGCGTCTGCTATAGGAATAAGATATTCAAATTCACTTCTTGAAATACCGACCGTAGCGCTTTTAATTGTAACCCATGCTTCATTGCCCGCAATGCGTATCCTCACCGTATTTCCCTGTCCGTAAGAAAGGTATCCCTGTTTATAGTAAACAGGTTGCGCTTCTTTGCGCCAATTATCGTTCTTCAGCAGGTATTTTCTTTCTATTTCTTTTGCCATAATTTTATTTCTTCAAATTGATAGCCAAATATAAACATTAATATCTTAACTACAGTATTACAAATAGCGCTGTCCCTCTATGGAAAACAAATAAAAGAGTATATTAATCATGTCTAATCAGGCAGATAATTTTTATAATTAAGTATTTTAATATTTCCGGTATAAGGTATGTCTTTACCATTATAAATAACAAAACCGTTGTCTTCAGGTTCAATAAGCGTTTCAATGGCCGTGGTCATTTGTGGCCTGAAAGTTTCCGAAGCTTTTATCTCAATCCACTCCTTATAGGTTTTTCTGTCTATGATCAAATCTGTTTCCAGTCCGTAGCTTGATCGATAAAAATAGAAATTGGTATTACTTTTTTTATGAACTTCTTTCTTTACTATTTCCGATATTATATAATTTTCGAACAAAGGGCCGTACATTGCGCTTTTTTCAAAAATAACTTTATTATCAATTCCAAGAAGAAATGAAACAAGACCGGTATCGTAAAAATAAATCTTGGGAGATTTAATGACTCTCTTACCGTAGTTTTTATAGAACGGAGGCAAAAGAAAAACCGTATAGGAGGCTTCAAGCACCGAAATCCACTTTTTAATTGTTGTAACAGTAACTCCTAAGTCTCTTGCAATTTCAGATAAGTTTAGTATTTGAGAACACCTGCCCGCTAAAAGTTGCAACAGTTTTCTATAATCTGCAAGATCGCCAATGTTGCTTAATAAACGTAAATCTCTGTTCAAATATGTTTCAAGATACGAAGAGAACCATTCATCAGAAAAATCGTAATTACGAATTACCAATTCGGGATAGCCGCCCTTAAATACGGATAAATTGTGCTGTTTGTTGGGTATTTCGCTATATTGAAAAGGAAGTAAAGTTAAAAGTCCTATGCGTCCTGCTAAAGATTCGGAAGCGTTTTTCATTAGTGAAAACTGTGCCGAACCTGTAATGATATATTTACCATAATTATCGCGGTCGTTATCAACAGCTATTTTAATAAGGTTGAAAATTTCGGGAGCTTTATGAACTTCGTCAAATATTACCTTATTCGAATAAATCCTAATGAATTTTTCAGGATCATCTTTTAATATGGATAAAATTCTAAAATCATCAAAAGTTACATATTCATATTCTTTGTTAAGCAGGTGTTTTAATAGCGTGCTTTTACCGGATTGCCGCGGGCCGGTTATTCCAACTACCGGAAAGGCTTTCAAATACCTTTGCAGCGTTGTTTCTAATTCTCTTGTTAAATATTTCATTTGTAAATTTATATTGTCAGTATAAATTTACAAATACAAATCTAATAATTCAAATTTATATGTTTAAAATATTATGCGTGAATTATGAAAATGAATTCTGCTTTTGGGGGCTGTTTTGGGCTTTATATGTTCTATAAAGTTACTATTTTATATTTTAATAGGGGCATTACAATTATAAAAGCTTCAGTCAATTTTCTTATATTGCTGTTTGTAAAATGAAATTTTGATAATTTACAGAACAACGCTGCATTAAGGTTATTGATATGATAAACGCTGATATTAATTTTGTAAGAGCAAATGAAAATGACGCGCAGGATATTATTAATGAAAGAAACCTCGCGTTTTATAGCGATTATATAAGATACGGCGAGTGTCCTGGCTATAATATCCCAATGGAAATAATGAAAAAAATTATAAGCAAGTCATCTGTCTTTAAAATAATGTCAGATGATAAAATTATTGGAGATTTTAGCGCCAGAAGCCTGAGCGATAAAGCTTACTTTATAGGTTGTTTGAGCATAGTACCTGAATATCAAAACAAAGGTGTTGGGAAAAAGGCAATTAAGTATATGAGTGTTTTGTTCCCGGATGCCGAAAAATGGACGTTAATTACTCCCGCGGATAATAAAAGGAATCTTTATTTTTATAAAAAGTGTGGATTTGCTATTGTGGGCAGGAAGATGGACGGAAATGTTAAAGTAGTGATATTTGAAAAAACAGTTAATAAACTATCGAACTAATAAAATGAAAGAAACACTAAAAGAAAAACTGGAAAAACATTACGTGGCTTTTGATAAAAGCTCAATAGAGCCGGATCCGCTACAGTTTTTACATCTATATAAAAATGAGAATGACATAGAGCTTGTTGGATTTATAGCTTCTGTATTCGCATACGGCAATGTACGGCAGATTATTTCAACGATGAACAGGATAACAGGAATTTTAGGAAACGACCCGGTTTATTATCTTAAAAACAGTAGCAAAAAGATAATTGAAAAGGACTTTTCCAATATTGTTCACCGCTTTTATTCTTCGGCGGATATTGCGGCTCTCTTTATTCTGCTGAAAGATATTTACGTTAAGGAAGGTTCGCTAAGGCATGTTTTTGTTAAAAACTATGATAAAAAGAGTGTAAACTTAAAAAACGAAATTTCGTTATTTACGGATTATATATTTAACGGACTCGAAAAGCAGGGAGCGAGCATAAGTCACGGACTAAAGTTCATGTTTCCCAATCCCGCCAAAGGGAGCGCGTGCAAACGTATGAACCTGTTTCTGCGCTGGATGGTAAGAAAAGACGAGCTCGATTTCGGGCTGTGGGACGATATAGACAAAAGCAAGCTTATCATACCTGTTGATACGCATGTCGCGAGGGTCTGCAAGGAAATTAAACTCACAAAAAGAAAAATCGCAGACTGGAAAATGGCGGAGGAGATTACCGAAAACCTAAAAAAACTTGATCCGGATGACCCGGTAAAATACGATTTTGCAATATGCCACATAGGCATGAGAAAAATGAAATTGTGATGCGCAAACAGCTTGCGGGAATTAAGGAATATAAGCGCATAAACATTAAAAAAACTGATAAAACAGTTGAACGCATAGTAAAACATAAGTATATTGCAAATTATTTTAACAGGATTTTAGTTAGTAAAAATATCAACAATTATCTTCTAAGAACAGAAGGAGAAAATAATGGCGGATCAGAAGAAGTTTGTTCCCTTTGTCTCCCCGGAAACCAATATGGTGGAGTTTACAATAAGGGGGCTTATAATAGGTTTAGTAATGGCTGTTATTCTCGGCGCTGCCAACGCGTATCTTGGTTTAAAAGCCGGAATGACAATTGCCGCAACTTACCCGGCAGCGGTAATAGGCATGGCAATATTAAAACTATTGAAGGGCTCTATACTTGAAGAAAATTTTGTAAGAACCGTAGGTTCCATTGGTGAATCTGTTGCTGCAGGCGCAATTTTTACAATACCTGCCTTTTATATTTCGGGGTTATGGTCACAGGATTTCAGTTCTATACCGCATTACTTACAGGCAACCGCTATTATGTTTGCCGGTGGTATCTTGGGTATTATGTTTGTTGCGCTTTTAAGGCGCGTAATGGTTGAAGACGCCGAACTTCCTTTTCCAGAATCCGTTGCGGCTTCCGAAATTCACAAAGCCGGCCGCTCAGGCGGTACAGGCGCAAAGTTCCTCTTCTTAACCATGGGCGTTGGAGCATTGATTGAAATTTTAAAACAGTTTAAACTGTTTGCCGCCACATGGGAAAAATTTGTTTACTTTGCTCAAAACACAATTTATTTTTCAAGAGATTCAAAAGCAATTGCAGCCGATCCTTCCAAGGTTGCTCATGTTGGAGCTCAGGGCGGTTTGGTATTAAGCTCTCCAGGTGTAAGCTCCGCGTTTATAGGCGTTGGCTACATTATTGGTCCAAAGCTTGCCGCGTTAAACTTCAGCGGCGGTTTGCTTGCATGGGGATTGTTTGTCCCTATTTTAATGTACTTCCTCGGGCCGCAGCTTGGAATTGAAAAGATGAACGAAAGCCAGTTAATTGATACTGCAGGGCAGATATGGTATTTTATTGTCCGCCCAATTGCAATTGGAGGTATGTTAACAGGCGCGGGTTACACATTATTTAAGATGAGAAAAAGTCTTGCTACAGGTCTTTCGAGAGCTGTTGGAGATGTTAAAAAAGCGGCTTCCAGCGAAACCGTTACTGCAAGAACAGATAAAGACCTTCCATTCGGTTACATTTTACTTGGTATCGGTCTTGCTTCAGTTGCAACATTCTTTATCTATTTATTCTTTTCACAAAACGTATTTGCCGCGCTTGTAGCCACGGTTGTTATGATAATAGCCGGATTCTTCTTCGCGGCTGTTTCCGGTTATCTTGTGGGAATTATTGGTTCAAGCAACAACCCTATAAGCGGTTTAACTCTTTCAACATTGGTTGTAGCCGCCATATTAATGGTTGCTCTTGGCATGAAGGGCGAACAGGGAGTTGCGGCTGTTTTGGCTGTTGCCGCAGTTGTTTGCGTTTCTACGGCGGTTTCGGGCGAAATGCTCCAGGATCTTAAAGTAGGTCATATCCTTGGCGGTACTCCATGGCGTATGCAGATAGGCGATATTTTTGGTGTTGCTTTAGCATCCGCGGTTATGTTTATTCCATTAGTGATTTTGAATCAGGGTGATTTGAATATAGGCGGTACAGGCTTTGGCGGAAAAAATCTTTCCGCTCCTCAGGCAGGTCTTATGGCTATGCTTGCGCAGGGTATTGTTGCCGGTAAAATGGCCTGGCCTTTAATCATTGTTGGAATGGTTATGGGACTTGGTTTTGTATTTATGGGAGTTAAAAGTCCTATGTTGGTTAGCGTAGGAATGTATCTCTCACTTGAAACGACATTCGCAATTTTTGTAGGCGGATTAATTAAAGGTATTGTAGAGAAAATTGCTGAAAAGAGAAAACACAATGCCGCTCAAAAAGCAAGGACTGAAAACAACGGCGTATTGCTTGCTTCAGGTTTAATTGCCGGAGAAGCATTAACCGGTCTTGTATTTGCAGCAATAGCTTTTATTACCCAGAAAAAGCCTTCGGAAATTTTCTCGTTCTTTACAGACCCGAGCTTTTTAGTAAGTCTTATTGTGTTTGTTGTATTGGGTTATATATTAATTAGCATACCGTTGAAGAACGCGGGAAAACCGGATGAACCGGCGCCTCCTTCGGCAGTATTTTAGCAGATTAAAACAAGATAAATAAATGAGTCTTAGTTTTTTTCAAAGACGGAAAATTTTAAAGGGAGTCAATTATCTTGAATTGACTCCTTTTAGGATTTATGAGCACCAGGTGGAAGAAAACGGGTTGGTGACTGTATTGTTGCCCAAATTCGAAAACAAAGTGCTGAAAACACTATTCCTTTCCAAGAACAAATCCCCCTTTATTCATATCAAGCTGGATGAATTCGGATCTGAAACCTGGCTTAATTTAGATGGTAAAAACAGTGTGGAGAAAGTTGCGACTATTCTTATTGATAAATTTGGGGATAGGATACAACCGGTTCACGAAAGGCTGACTAAATTTATTACTCAGCTTTACCTGCAAAAATTTATAACATTTAACGAAATAAAAAAATAGGAGATTCACATGGGATCTGTATTAGGAAACTTGAAACCGGCAATTGTTTGGAACCAGTTTGAAGAAATATGCAAACAACCGCGTCCTTCAAAAAAAGAGGAAAAAATTGCTGAATATGTTTATTCTGTTGGCAAGAAATTAAATCTCGATACAATAAGAGATAGTTTTGGCAATGTTATTATCCGCAAACCGGCTACTCCGGGTAAGGAAAACTTAAAAACAGTTGTTTTGCAGGGGCATCTTGATATGGTTGCCGAAAAGAATCGCGGAGTTGTTCACGATTTTGAAAAAGACCCTATTGAGCCTTATGTTGATGGCGAATGGGTTAAGGCAAAAGGTACAACACTCGGCGCGGATAACGGAATTGGCGTTGCCGCCGCTCTTGCAATTATGGAAGATACAACAATTGAACATGGCCCTGTTGAATGCTTGTTTACTCTTGATGAAGAAACAGGTCTTACAGGCGCGGTTAATCTTCAACCGGGATTATTAAAAGCGTCTATTTTACTTAATCTCGATTCCGAAGAAGAAGGCATTCTTTATATTGGTTGCGCTGGAGGTAAAAACACCGAGGCTAAATTCAATTATAAAAAGGAAGCTGTTCCGGCCGATTCTGTTTCTCTTGAAGTTAAAGTATTGGGCTTACAGGGCGGGCACTCAGGCCTTGAAATTAACCAGGGCAGAGGAAACGCTATTAAGATTATTACAAGATTATTATGGAATGCAAGAAAACAGTTCGGTGTAAAGCTTGCTAAAATTGAAGGCGGTAATAAACACAACGCAATACCAAGAGAAGCGTTTGCAGTGGTTACCTTGCCAAAAGCGAATGAAGCGGCTTTCCTTAAATATGTTGAAGAGTTTAATGGCATTGTTAAAAACGAACTCGCTTCCGTTGAAAAAACACTTGAAGTTTCAACTGAAAAATTCGATATGCCGGCAAACATAATAGATGAAAACACACAGAAAAAACTTTTATGCGCTTTATATGCTTTGCCTCACGGAGTATTAAAGATGAGCGCCGATATACAGGGACTTGTTGAAACCTCCACTAACCTTGCAACTATTGTTACTTCCGAAAATTCCATTGATATAGTTACAAGCCAGCGTAGTTCTGTCGGTTCCGAAAATGAAGATGCAAGCAACATGGTTGCTGCTGCGTTTCATCTAGGAGACGCCGAAGTTTCCACCGGTGACGGATACCCAAGCTGGCAGCCGAATATTCATTCGGAAATTCTGGGTATTGTTAAAAATACATATACAAAGCTGTTTGGCAGCGAGCCAAAAGTTGAAGCTATCCATGCCGGTTTGGAATGCGGTATTATAAGCGAAAAGTATCCTGATCTGGATATGATTTCATTCGGCCCTACAATGGTTGGCGTTCACTCGCCGGCTGAGAGACTGAAAATAGATACTGTTGATAATTTTTATAAACTCCTTTGTAATATTCTTCTGAATATTCCGCAAAAGTAGTTTTAATGAATACTCTATAAATTAAAATAACGGGTTTTCGGGATATTGTTTCCCGGAAATCCGTTTTTATTTTTTAACTTAACAAAGAGCATTATGGAAGAAAATATCGTTAAACCGGAGCCATCCAAATTATTCAGATGGACGGTTCTTGTATTTATAAGCCTTGCCATGTTCGGCAATTATTATGTCTATGATTGTATCAGTCCGCTTGCCGATTTATTAGCACAACAATTAAAATTTTCAGATTCGGATATAGGCCTGCTTCAGGCTATTTACAGCATACCCAATATTTTTATGGTATTGATTGGCGGGTTTGTAATAGACCGTATAGGCACAAAAAAATCGTCGCTTATTTTTGCTATCCTTTGTATGCTGGGCGCTTTTATCACCGCGTTACGTGGAGATCTTACCACAATGGCAATAGGAAGGCTTATCTTTGGCCTTGGCGCCGAATCCTTAATTGTTGCCGTTACAACGGTTATTGCAAGATGGTTTAAAGGCAAGGAGCTTTCCTTTGCTTTTGGAATTAACCTTACCATTGCGCGTCTCGGTTCGTTTGCGGCTTTGAACTCTCCTTCGTGGGGACATTCATTTTTCAATTACTGGCAAAATCCTCTTTGGGTTGCCGCGTGGGCCGGAGTTATTTCCGTAATCTCGGTTATAATTTATATGTTCCTTGATGCAAATGCCGAAAAAAAATATGCGCTTCAAAAGGAAGGCGAACAGGACAAAGTTGTTTTCAGCGATATTTTTAAATTCGGAAAATCCTTCTGGTTCATTACTTTCCTTTGTGTGACGTTTTATTCCGCAATGTTCCCGTTCCAGACATTCGCGGTAAAGTTTTTTATGGAAAGACACGGAGTTACAAGAGAGTTCGGAGGGTTCCTTTCAAGCCTTCTTACTTTTTCGGCTATGGTGTTTACGCCCCTGTTTGGGCTGCTTTCGGATAAAATAGGAAAACGTTCCTTGCTCATGATGATTGGCTCGCTGCTTATAATTCCTGTTTATCTGATGATGGCTTACACTAATATCAATCTGTTTATTCCAATGGGTTTGATGGGCATCGCGTTTTCGTTGGTCCCGGCCGTTTTATGGCCATCGGTTGCAATTGTGGTGGACGGACCAAAACTTGGAACGGCATACGGTTTGATGACAATGATTCAAAATATAGGGCTTTCGGGTTTTAATCTGCTGATAGGCTTTGTAAACGACTCTACCGGCGGTTACAATGTAGGCATGTGGATTTTTTCTTCCCTTGGCTTTTTTGGTTTATTCTTTGCATATTTACTTAAGGTAAATGAAAGTGGTTCCAATGCTCACGGACTTGAGCAGGGAATGAACTTAAATAAAGAAAAAACAAATAATGATTAAAAAATATTTTGTTATATTTTTTATTATCACAAACATCGGGGCCTATGCCCAGCAAAAGATAGGCTTTGGATGTTTTGGGATGGTTGGCGCTTTTGGGGGGTATTCTTACCAGGCATATAACGCTGATGGGTTGAATGGCTATATTAAAGCGTTTAATGCCGCTCGTAAAGATTCACTTTCTCATCCTATGGATAAATTCAGATTCTCGACAGGCTACAGAGTTGGAATTAATTTTTTTCGGGCTTCGTTAAAAGGACTTGTGATAACTACAAAAGGGTTTTATCAATCCAATACGGAATCTCACTCTGCAAGTCTTGCTTCCGCATCTGGCGATTGTACAATACTCTATGAACTTAACATGAATTCATGGGGGCTTGGGTTCGATTTAGGCGCTTCCATCTTTAAACCGCTTGTTTGGAAAGTTTTGGACGCTTCTGTTTTGTTCAACAATGTTGAATATAAACAGACTAATAATTTTCCTGACGCGGTGACAATTGTTGACAGGTATAAAGAAGATTCAAATTTAAGTTATAACCTGGGGACGGGTTTTATTTTATCGTTAATTCAAAATTACTTGAGCCTTGAAGGTACTATTGGTTATTCAATAATGGAAATAAAATCATTAAAGAATGATGAAAATAAAAAGCTCCCTGTCGATGAAAAGTCGGATACCGAGATGGATAATTTTCTGAAATCGGGTGGCTTAAACGCGGTACTTCAGGTAAATATAAGTATCCCTATTTAACTACTGAGGTTTAAATGAAATTGACAAAATTAGATAACGCTTCCATTATTGCAATAAAAACCTGCATGGGCGTTAAAAAAAACGAAAGCATACTTGTTATTACGGATGAAGTTACTAACGAAATAGGTTATTCGTTATATAAAAATGCAATGGAGTTAGGTTATAAAGCTTTACTTGTTGAAACAAAATCCAGCAAAATAGATGGTGAGGAGCCTCCAAAGGAAGTTGCCGATTTGATGAAAAAATTTAATGTGGTTTTTTGTCCTACGGCAAAATCGCTGACGCATACCGATGCAAGGCGCGAAGCCGCGGCTCTTGGAACAAGGATTGCGACCTTTCCCGGTATTACAAAAGAAATTATGATAAGAGGCATGAATGCCGATTATAAAAAAATATCAAGACTTTCGCTTAAGCTGAAAGACATTTTGGAAAAAGGTAAAGTCGTGCGTGTTGTAACTCGTCTTGGAACGGATATTACCATTCCAATTGAAAACCGTCCGGTTTTTGCAAGCAAGGGACTTTTTCATGCAAAAGGCGAATGCGGCAATTTGCCAACAGGCGAAACTTTTCTGGCTCCAATAGAAGGAGCTACCGAAGGGGTGTTTGTTGTTGACGGTTCGTTTGCCGGTTTGGGTTTAATGAAAAGTTCTCCCATTCGGGTTGAAGTTAAAAACGGCATGGCTGTAAAAATAACCGGTGGTAAAGATGCCGAATTGCTAAATAAGATATTGAACAAAGCCGGAAAAATGTCGCGCAATATTGCCGAACTTGGTATAGGTACAAACGATTCGGCTAAACTTAGCGGAATATTGCTTGAAGATGAAAAAGTAATGGGCACTGTTCATATAGCGTTGGGCAACAATAAATCGATGGGGGGAACGGTTGGCGTGCCTTTGCATCTGGACGGAGTTATCAAAAAACCTACTGTGTTTTTGGATAAACGGGTGTTGATGAACAACGGTAAATTACTAGTAAAATAAAAAGTATCAATTGAGCGCCTGCGAATGGTGCGGCCTTGTTTCCGGGCGCTTATTATTTAGGTTTTTCCTTTTTTCGGGGTATATCCACTACCCTCGGATATTTAGTTCCGAATTTTTGAAATGTTTCTCGTAATAAATATGCGGGGTTCTAATGCAGAGCACAAGTACTAAGTTCTATACATTGTTCCTGGTCTTTATTTGTTCGGTTTTGATATTCCCTTCAGGTTATGGCTCGTTAAGGGGGTTTGTAACCGACTCGACAAATGGCGAAGCGCTTGCTTACGCTAATGTTGTTGTCAAGGGAGTCATGAAAGGCTCGCCTTCAGATACAAGAGGATATTACTTCATTCCCAGAATACCTGCCGGAAAATATACGGTTCTGGTTTCAATAATTGGCTACCGAACGCGCGAAGTTCCGGTTATTATAAAAGAAGATATAATAACTCAAATAGATATTAAACTGATTCCAACCAGCGTGGAAATTACGGGCCTTTCCATCTACGGAAAGAAGGGAGCTCACGAAAATGAAACGGATCTTGGACTCCAGAAGATTTCCATACGCGAAATTGAGATGCGGCCTTCCGGAGTTGAAGCGGATATTTTCAGAACTTTACAGGCCTCGCCCGGAGTCAGTTCAACCGGAGATGTTACTGCAAGGTATTATGTAAGAGGCGGCGAAAGCGATCAGAATCTGGTTTTGTTAAATGGAGTCACGGTTTACAATCCGTATCATGCGCTTGGCATTTTAAGCGTAATTGATCCCGAAATGATTTCTAATATGGAATTCTATAAAGGGGGTTTTGCGCCAGAATATGGTTCAAGGCTTTCTTCTGTTTTGAATCTGGTAACACGGGATGGAAATAAAAACGAATATCACGCTGCCGCAAGCGGCAGCTTATTAGCGGGCAAAATCGCGTTGGAGGGGCCTATCCCTGACGGTTCGTTTATTGTAACCGGCAGAAAAAGTTATTACGCCGATGCTTTGAAAAAATTCATGCGGGATAATGAAGCTCCTTTCGATTTTTATGACTTATCCGCTAAAGTTAATTATTCAAATCCTGCAATTTCGGAAAATACAAAGTTTACCGCGCATTGTTTTATAAGCAAAGACAAACAGGATAACGGAGACCCGACAAAAGAGGATTATTCAGTTGGCAATAGTATAGCGGGAATCAACTGGTATCAGGTGTGGGGAAGTCCGTTGTTCTCAACTGTTTCGTTATCTTATAGCGGATTTGACGCTCAGGTGTTTCCTAAAAAGAGCGAAGCAAAACCAAGAAAGAACAACCTCTCCGATATTTCAAGCAATTGGAATTTTACATATATATATCCCAGTAAAGACGAAATAAACTTCGGGCTTCAAACAACATTTCTAAAGACGAGCTTGCATATTGAAAATTTGTATGGTCAGACGAGCGATTTTGATTCCAAGGGAACTGAAATGCGGGGTTACTGTAATTACAAATTCTATAGATTTGAAAAAGTAGGTTTTGAATTTGGAATGAGGACAAACCTTTCCTCAATTTCGAACAAGGGTCCGTTTTTATTGGAGCCGAGATTGAATTTTACATATAATCCCACTCCTATTATTTCCTTTAAGTCAGTTATAGGCAGGTACTCGCAGGAAGTTGCCACTCTTTCGAATGAAAACGAATTGATTTCAATTTTTGAACCTTGGGTTATTTTTCCTTCAAATTTAAAACCTTCGGAAGCTACGCATATTATTGTAGGCATACAGGCCCATATTACAGATAAATTTACAATGGAAACGGAAGCTTATTATAAGTATATAACAAATCTTTTTGACGTTAACGAAAAGCAAAGCGCTGTGGGCGGATTTGATTATGTTAATGTTGACGGCAAAGCATACGGAGGTGAGTTTTCCGCAAAAATTCAGGAAACGGATTTTTATATATACGCGGGCTATTCGTTGGGCTGGGCTTACAAATACAGAAACGGCTCGGATTATTTTCCGCGGTACGATATAAGGCATAGCGTTAACGCCCTGTTCGATTATGACCTGGGAAGCGGCTGGTTTGTAAATACTACATGGACATTCAGCACGGGTATGCCTTTTACTCCAATTGCCGGATATTACGACAGAATGAATATAGATAACCCCTGGGGCGATTATGTTAACGAAAAATATAAAAGCGTAATTTACTGGGGAGAAAAAAATATAAGCAGACTGCCTGTCTACCACAGGCTTGATATTAGCATGAACAGGAAATTCCATTTTAAAATTGCCGATGTGACGATAGGTGCAAGCATTGTGAATGTCTATAACAGAAAAAATATTTATTATTTTGATAAGGATACCGGCGAAAAAGTTTATATGCTCCCATTTCTTCCATCCGCTTCAATAAAGGTTGAGTTATGAAAAAAATTATTGTATATACATTTAACCTGATAAATAATCTGTATGCTTCATTGCCGTTGGTAAAAAATAAAATAATATCGTCTGGTGTTTTTGCGTTGAGTATTGGCATATTGGCTTTGTTAAACTTTACGGCCTGTAATGAGGAATTTTCTCCCAAAACAACTGTTGCGGATGCTTACGTTTTGAATTGTGTTGTGGAAACCGATGGAAACAACACCTATAATACCTGTACTCCAACGGCTACTATTAGTCATGTTTACGACATTGACGGATACGATCCCTCGTCAAATACGGTAGACCCTGCCATAAAGAACGCGCAGGTAAACTTGTATATCAAAGGGAAGGCGTACAAACTTGAAGGGCAGGAAAGTCGCTCGGAAAATGCGAAATACGGCGATTACAGTTACACATATTCAGCGTTAGCTGAAGCTCATAATAACGATACCATTTCAATTGTTGCGAAGTTGCCCAATGGCAAAACTCTTTCGGCCGCTTCAAGAATTCCCCAGGATTTTGGAATAGAGCTGCCATACCCTTATGCTTCCGGTTTTACAAGTCAGATTAACAGGTTTCTGTGGGGAAACTCTTTTGTTATAAAATGGAAATCCACAAACAGTTATGCGCATTTGTTTTTCCCTTCCGCGCAAATATCGTATACCAAAAATGAAAACGGCGTAACAAACAGTTATTCGGTTAATGTGCCGGCATACTATACATATAGCGATGGCAAACGGACAGCCGTGTATCCGTCATATCAGCAAAATATGGATTATAGTATAGACTTTGCCACAATTGATACCACAATGGCGATGATAGCCGCAAGCGATATTAATCATTCGGTTACTTTTGAAAAATTCATAATCAAAATACTCGAAATGGATACGCCTCTTTCTGACTATTATTCAAGCATCCATGGGTATGTGGATCATGTCTCGGTAAGGCTTGATGAGGGTACATACACAAATATCAGCGGAGGAATTGGCATTTTCGGTTCGAGCAGGGTATCTGCATATAAGATGAATTTTGAGGAAGAGTATTTGGCTCTATTTGGTTATTAATATTTTGTATCATTAAAAACAAACTTGCCGGATTTATTTAAATCCGGCAAGTTTGAAATGTTTCTTTTATCATCCGTAGGAAAGATATTTCCGCAGCGTAGGTTTATTTGCGGACTCTTAATGATTTTAGCGTTTGGGGATAAATAAAGCGTTGCGTGTTTACATGGGTGTAAGAAGTAATTACAAGTATAATGCGGGATTTAAGAATTAACTTCTTAACATGCTGGTATATTACCTAATTGAGAACTTAGTATATTGAAGAGTGAATTATGAAAAAGGGAATATTTAATTTACTTGAGTTGCATTTTTCAAATGCAGAACTTCAAATAACAAATAAAGCTTTTATAGTTGTACTGTGCGTATTTGCAATGTTGTATTTTGGGGCGTGTAGTGAAGACTTTTCACCCAAGACTTCTTTGGCTGATGAATATGTATTAAACTGCGTGATAGAAACAAACGCCGAGAACGCTAAGAATGAATACATGGTATCGGCTTTAATAAGCCATGTTTACGATGTTAACGGGTTCGATCCATCGGTAAACAAAAACGATCCGGCTATTGAAGGGGCGCAGGTTTATATTACAGAGATGGGAAAAACATATCCGCTTAATGGCGGAAAAAAATATATGCCCGGTTATAAGTATGGCGATTCCGTTTATTTATATACAGGAAGGATAAACGCATATCACCGTGATTCTGTTTCGATATTTGCAAAACTTAAAAACGGAAAAATCCTGACGGCCGCCGCAAGAATTCCCGATGATATATCGATAAAACTGGCCTATCCTTTCGATAACGGGTTTACCAGCCAGATAGTAAGGTTCTTGTATGGTAACGGATTAATATTTAACTGGGATGCGGCTAATTCCGGCCATTTGTTTTTCCCGCGGGCGCGGATTTCCTATTTTAAAGGACCTATTATGCATCCCGATACGTTTTATGTGGATGTTCCCGCATATTACGAAATAAAGGACGGCAAAAAGACGCCTGTATATCCGGCTTACCAGTTGAACATGGACTACAATTTCGATTTTTCCGTAATAGACACAACAATGTCGCTGATAGCCGCGAGCGATACTTTGCACGAGTTTACTTTTGACGGCATTACTGTTGATGTTCTTGAAATGGACGCGGCTCTTTCCAGTTATTATTCAAGCGTACACGGGTATCTGGATCATGTGACTATAAGGCTTGATGAAGATACATATACAAATATCAACGGCGGTATTGGCATCTTTGGGGCTTCAAGGTCTTCTTTTTCCGTTAAATTAGGTTTTGCGCATTATTATTTAACAATGTTTGGATATTAGCAACGCTATGAAAACAAAAATTAATTGTTTACTTGGGAGAAGAAATAAAGCTTAATTCGGTATTTGTTCGTATTTTCAATTATTGTTTACAGAAAATTATGCTATTAATGAAAAAGCCAAATAAAAATATATTCCTTCTAATACTGCTTATTACATTTCTTAATTGCAATATGGTATTCTCCCAGCTTGTTTCAGTAACTCTGCCAGATAAAATAAGCGGCGAGTGTGGAAAGGAAGTGAAAATTCCTTTATCAATTTTTGCCGGAGCTGTTACTGTTACAAACTTTAATGTTAGAATATTATTTGATCCTGCCGTTATTACTCTGGATACTGTTGATTGCGGCAATACCCTGGCAAAAGGCGTTATAAGCAGAAAGGGCGGGAGCGATATTCAGCTTGGATATGTTGCATTGCCGGGTATCAATTCAAATGGTGTTTTTGTATATGTGAAAGGACGGCTTAAGGATACAGGTTTCACAGAAATTAAAATTGATGAAAAAAGAAGCACGTATAACCAAAACCTCTCATTTTCCGCAGTTGGAAGCTGTAAAATTACAGCGGCTGAATATGTATTGAAGCTGCCGCAAATAACATTATCAAAAAATGATGGCGAATTGATACAAATACCAATTATGCTAAACAAACCCCTTGCAAAAAATATTAAAACAGTCTCACTGCAGTTTAATTACGATGTTACTAAATTGACAATTAATAAAACCGATGTTAAAACAACAGGGAAGAACAAGGTAGACTGTTTGCTTGCTAAAAATAATAATGTAGGCACATGTACTTTAAATATTACAGTCAGCAAGGAATTTACCGATACCATACTAGCCGTTTTAATGGTAAAGAAAAAACCGGAAATTACCGAACCGGTAGAACTTAAGTTTGAAAGCTGTTCGTTTAATAACGGCGAAGTACCTGCTTCCGCCGAAGACGGTTTTATTACCGTTGCAAAAACTGAAAATTAAATATTCGGTTTTATTGCAATGCCGCCTTCTTTTTTGTGGCCACTCTAAAGTACCAGTAAAACGGGAGCCCTGTTAAAATCAAACCTAACGAAGCAAGCAGGCCGGCAACCGGATAAGCAATAAAAGTACCCCATGCAATATAAATCTGTACAAGTATGGAAACAATAGCCATCAGGCGCCAGTACTTTACTTTATAAGTAGGTTTGTAGTCATCTTTCTTCTTCAGAAAGAAAATTGCTCCGTAAACAAGTGCATTTTGCAGGATGTATGAGAGAGTGAAATATCCCAACATGTTTTCAATATCGCCTAAAAGAAAAAGACATATTGAGAGAAAGCTTTGAATGAAAATTGAATAATCGGGAGTAAGGTATTTGGGATGCAAGTGGCCGAAGACTTCAAAAAACAAACCGTCTCTTGCAATTGCAAACTCAAGCCTCGGCTGCGTCATAATAGAAGAATTTAAAGCGCCTATCATGGATATGAAAACAGCAATGGCAAAAAAGCCTCCCGCATAACTGCCAAAAAATGAAAGGAAAGAGAACGGGTTAATCAACTGCCCGGACGCGACAGTAATTTTATTAAACGGAACAATAGCGTTGGTGCATATACTTATTAAAGTGTACGCCGTCATTACAAACAGAATTGAGCTTATTAACGAAACCGGCAAATTACGTTCGGGTTTTTTCACTTCGCCGGCCATATATAAAATATTCAAAAAACCCGCATAGGCCCATATAGTAGAAGAAATGCCGGCTGTTATCATCATGAATATGGATTTCATATCTTTTGGCGCTGAAGCCGGAGTAGCCAGGTTTCCGGAGTTAAGGTAGAAAAGTCCAATTATAATCAAAAGAAAAAGAGGCAGCAGTTTTGCTATGGTTAGCAATATCTGAACGTTGCCCCCCATTTTTACGCTTCGGAATTGAATATAAGTTATGAGTAAAATAATAAAAGTGGCAAAAATTTTAGCTGTAAGGGGGCTTGCCAAAGCCGGAAAAAAGAACGTTAAAGATGAAGCGGCCGCAAGTCCTATTATAGTTAAAGTAGGCGTATCGCTTGTAAGAAAAGCCGTCCATGTAAACATAAACGCGAGAAAAGGAGACCCGGCCTTATAAAGAAAATAATAAGGTCCGCCCTGGGCCGGGTAAGCGGTTCCCATTTCGGCAAGAATAAGAATTTGCGGAAGCCATAAAAGTCCGCCAAGGAACCAGATAAGCGCGCTTAAATAAGGCGAAGCCGCGTATTTGGCAACTATAGGGATGTTAAGAAATACACCGGAGCCAATTACTATTCCAATTATTATTGAAGTAGTTTGTACAAGATTAAGTTGTCGCTGAGGCTGAAGATTTTCCACTATTCACATCAAATTGTTTGGATTGGGGCCTAAAATATAAATAAAAGCCCTTTTTTACAAATAAAAAGGGGATTTGCCCAAAAGATACTCAATTAAATCTTTTGTGGCCACTTATTAATTAATTTATTAACTTAAAACGGTAACTTAGGAATAAACGAAAGCGAGATTGGAAAGAATCAAGAATTTCTGCATAAAAATGAAACGTACGCTTATAAATAAAGGGTAAGACGCATTTTTAAGATTTTATTCTTGTTGACAATATTGTAAAAAATTCATAGGTTAAAGAAGGTTTTTTTTAACTATTATTAACAAATTATTAAACGCTATCGATCATTTATACTATTTTCCTAAAAATAGGAGCCACACCATGAGAATAGTTTATACTTTTTCCTTTCTATTGTTATTTTTTGCCACATCTATGTTTGCCCAGACCGGAAAAATAACCGGTGTAGTAAAGGATGCAGCAACCGGTGAGCCTTTGTTTGGCACCAATATTGTCATTCAGGGTACTACGCTTGGAGCCGCTACCGATATTGACGGGTATTATGCAATTCTTAATGTTCCGCCTGGAACATATTCACTTAAAGCTTCAAGTATTGGTTATACAGCTACAAAAACGGAAGATGTTCGCGTAAGTATAAACCAGACAACCGAAATAAATTTCCAGATGAAAAGCCAAACAGTTACAACACAAGAAATTGTTGTTGTTGCGCAAAAGCCTATTGTTCAGAAAGATGTTTCGGCAAGTACTGTTAACTTGAATATTCAGGAAATTCAAAACTTACCTGTAGTAAGTGTAGATAAAGTACTGACTCTTCAGGCCGGTATTGCAAACGGAACCGATGGAGCTCTTGTAAGAGGCGGTACAGCTAACCAGACAGCCTTTATGGTTAACGGCGTTAGTATGGCCGATGAAAGAAACGGTATCTCTTATACAGGTATCAGTTTTACATCCATAGAAGAAGTTCAGGTTCAAACCGGCGGTTTCAACGCTGAGTACGGAAATATTCGTTCCGGTATGGTTAACGTTGTTACAAGAGAAGGAAAAAAAGACAAATATTATTTCAGCTTTTTAGGTAGATACAGCCCGGCTGCTCCTAAGCACTTTGGCAGTTCTGCCAGTTCGCTTAACAGCTTCTGGCTTCGTCCTTATACCGATCCTCAGGTCTCTATGGTTGGTACGCAGACAGGTTGGGCCGGAAATACATACCTTCAGAACCAGTATCCTATTTTTGAAGGTTGGATTGCCGCAGCGGCTTCGTATAACGATTTGAAAAACAAAGGCGGATATGGAAACGCTTCCAACGATTTAACGCCTCTTGCTGCCGAAAGGTTATACTTGTTCCAGCATAGAAGAGTGCTTGATATTACCAATCCCGATTATAACTTTGATATGAGTTTTGGCGGACCAGTTCCTTTAATAAGCGAGTACCTTGGCAACCTGAGGTTCAACGCTTCATTCCAGAAATCAAGTAACCAGTATTTGATTCCTCTTTCCGCTGAAGGTCTGAATGATTACAGCGGAATGATAAAGATAACTTCCGATATTTCAAAATCCATGAAATTGAACATTGAAGGTTTAATAGGCCGCACAACTGGTACCACCAGAGCTTCTGACGGTTCAGCTTCGTTTTTCAGAACTTCTGAAAACATAGCCGCCAATTTAAGTATGCTTTCTCAATATAAGAGTATTGAAAACAGAATGTTCGCTACCGATTACTGGTGCCCCGAACAGATGGATGTAAAAAGCATAGCTTTCAAGTTAACGCACATTCTTTCTTCGGAAACATTCTATGATGTTTTAATTAGCGCATATCAATCAAAAGATAAAGCGGAACCAGGAAGAGCAAGAGATACCGCGAGAGTTTATCAGTTCGGTAATCTTTTTGTAGATGAGGCTCCTTATGGTTTTACACCAAACCAGACATTTACGGGAATTAACAATTTCAGAACAAGCGTTGGCTTTAGTAACGGTCGTGATACTTCAACAGTATCAAGATATACCGCTAAATTTGATTTTACAAGTCAGCTTGACAAATATGATCAGTTAAAAACCGGTTTCGAATTTATTTACGCGCATCACGATGTTCACGCGGGATCGCAGGACGCTTACCTTACAAGCGGACGTTATTTAATGAATTATAATAAAGAGCCAATCAGAGCAAGTTTATATGTACAGGATAAATTTGAATACGAAGGCATGATTGCCAACCTTGGCTTGAGAATGGATTATTCAGATCCGGGTGGAAGCTGGTATCTTTACGATAACTGGTCTACGGCATTTGAATCACCTTCAAATCTGGCTATCTTAAGTACAGAGCCAACAAAGAAAAGAGTTACTCTTAGTCCACGACTTGGTATCGCGTTCCCAATTACCGAGAACAGCAAACTGTATTTTAACTACGGACATTTCCAGCAGATGCCTGATCCTACGGCATTGTATTATATAGGAAGATATACAGACCAGACACAACAGATTTTCAGGATGCCTAATCCTAACGCTCCTCTTCAAAGAACAATTGCATACGAGTTGGGTTACGAACAGAACCTGTTCGATCAGTTCCTGATGAAGTTGGCCGGTTATTATAAAGACGTATCGAACGAGCCTTACTCTGTTGAGTATATAAGCGACGTTACGGATTATACGGTAAGAGAACCAAGAGGCTATTATGATATCCGCGGTTTTGAAGCCCAGATTACCAAAAACAGAGGCGAATGGATTACCGGTTTTGTAAACTATACTTATATGGTTACAACAAACGGTAATTTCGGATACTCTACTTATTACGATGTTGCCGCTTCGCAAACTAATTACGAAAACTCAACTACAGATAACCAACAAAAGAAACCAATTCCTCAGCCTTATGCAAGAGCAAATATAGACGTGTTTACTCCTGAAGAATTTGGTCCAAAGGTTGGCAGTTATTATCTTTTAGGAGATTGGAGATTAAACATTCTAGCTTCATGGCAATCCGGTCAGTATTTTACATGGACAGGCGGCCCGGGCTCAATTGCCGGCGTTGAAAACAATATTCAATGGACAGATTACTTTAATGTTGATTTACGCTTGAGCAAAAAAATTAAAGTTGGGCCAGCAAATGTTGAGTTATTTGTAGATATAACAAATGCGCTTAACATAAAGAGAATGACAGGTCCGGATTACGCGTTTACAGAAGGCAGCGATTATTATGCTTATATGCAGTCTTTGCATTTACCTGAAGATGTATTTAGCGCTTTCCCTAAAGATCCTACAACGGGCAAGCCTAAAACAGGTTATTCAAACACAGGCGTTGCAGGCCAGTATATCTTTGGCGATGATAAACCAGGTGATTACAGAAAAGGCGATTATCATGCCTGGGATGAATCTGCAAGCGATGCACAGAAAGACGAATGGCGTAAGAACAAATCATATATTGATATGCCAAACCAGGATTATCTGACTTTCTTGAATCCTCGCGATATATTCTGGGGGTTAAAAGTATCATTTGAATTATTTTAACCCATAGGAGCAATATTATGAAAAAAATTCAATCAGAGGAAAAAATGAAAAATTTTTGCAATGAGTATAATAAAAGTTTTATAAAAGTAATACTATTAGCTGTTTTGTTTTTGTCTCCTTCGCAGATATTTGCTCAATATGGAGCTAAATGGCTCACTGCCGGTTCTTTCCAAAGCTATTACTCCGGCGTGGGAAGTGAAATTGAGGAAGGCAGAGTCAAGGAACAGCAGGACGGCTGGAGTTGGCCGGCTATTTACCCTTATCAGGACGCGGTTTGCGCAAAGGGTTTATGGATTGGTTGTAAGGATTTTCCGGGTTATCCATACAGGATAGTTCAGGTTGGTCCTCGTTTAAATGGCGCTGGTGAGTTTTTCCCTTACAAGCATCAGTTAATTGGAAAATTCGATGATCCTGTTGTTACAGTTGATCAGGTGAGAACATATAAACAAAAAGTTACTTTGGATAGTGTCGATCCGAATATGAAACCGGATAGAATGATTGTTAATGAAGCTCATACATTGTTGGGATTAACAATGAAGAGAAAAATAATGCAGTTCTCAAATCCAGAGAATGATAATTATATAGTTCAGGAATATACATACACAAACACCGGTATTACTGATGCTAACGGTACCGTTACATTGCCAAACAATACATTAAACGGCGTATATTTTTACTATCAATACAGATGGGCCCCAACAAAACAAGTCAGCAACATAGTTGCAAATGGCGCAAGATGGGGTATGAATACAATGATTGATGTTCGCGGTGACTCCGTTTATTCCGGAGACCTTGCAAGCGAAAAAGATTTAAGAACAATATTTTGCTGGCATGGTTATTTTCCGAATAAAACAGTTACTTACGATAACATTGGCTGCCCGATTTTTAATGGTTCAAACGGCGCTGAAAAAGGATTTGTTGATGCTACAGATACTGTAGGAAGGCTTGGCGCTCCGCAGTTTGTTGGAATTGCCACTCTTTATGCGGATAAATCCGCTACCGAGCAGGTAGATGATCCAAAACAGCCTACAACAACAATGTACATCAGTTCCGATGATGGTTCGCTTTCCGGTGATGCTACAACAAATAATGCGTACAATACGGGACTTATGCAAAGCAAGTATCTTGGAATATTGACAACTGGTCATATGAAGAGACATGCATATATGGTTGAACCTTCAGGAAACTTTGTAATGCAGCGCAATCCTCCTAACATGGGTACCACAGGCGGGTTTACAGCAGCTGTTGGCTACGGACCATACACAATAGGACCTGGCCAGAGTATTAAAATAGTTTTGGCCGAAGGCTCTGCCGGCTTAAGCCATGATGCTTGTATAAAGATAGGCGAAGCCTATAAGAAAGCGTTTACAGCTGCCGGTACAAACCAAACCGCTCAGGATGATGCGGCAAAAATTAAAAATACGGCTGTTATGACCGGAAAAGACTCTTTGATGAAAACCTGGAGAAATGCTCTTGCAAATTATAATTCAGGTTACAATATTTCATCTGTAATGCCTCCAAGAAAATTTGATGTTGTTTCTCTTGGAAATAAAATATCATTATCGTGGTCGCCTTATGCCGCAGCAGATCCGTCTGTTACATATAGAATATACAGGGCGGCTTATCAGGTTGATAGCGCATATTACATGATACACGAAACAAAAGCCGGTGAAACTTCTTATGACGATACGAGTTTGATAAGAGGTATTTCATATTACTATTATATTGCGTCTGTAGGTAGCGATGGAACTGAAAGTAACAGATATTACACGCAAACCTACTCTCCTGCCACATTGAAAAGACCTGCTGGTCAGTCGATGAGCGAAATAAGAGTTGTTCCTAATCCTTATATCATATCTTCGGATGGAAACAAATTAAGATTTGGCTTGAAAGACAGACCTAACCAGATTGCATTTTTCGGAATACCCGGAAATTGCACAATTAAAATATATGACGAACTTGGCCGACTTGTTGCAACGCCAGAATCAACCGAACCCGGATTACAACGAAACCTCAGACATAACGATGGAAGCGGAGACGCTTATTGGAATTGTATAACCACATACGGGCAGGTAGTTGTCAGCGGTGTTTATATTGCCGTTATAACCAATAACGATAATGGCGAGAAGGCAATAGTTAAATTCGTTGTTATAAGATAATTTTAAGAAATTTAACAAGCAGGTAATACAATGAAAAATTTTAAGATTGCGTTAATTTTAATACTGACATTTTTCGCTGTTGGCGTTAGCATAGGACAGAATTATGAAAAAAGAGCTCAGGCTGGTTTTCAGTTCATGAATATGTCTAATGACGCGCGAATAAGCGCTTTGGGAGAAGCGGGAACTTCTCTGGAATCTAATTCGGCCGCTGTTTTTTACAACCCGGCCGGTATGGCAAGGTTAAACAATCTGGTTGATGTTACCATGGGTAAAATTGGCTGGATTGCAGATATTAATTACTATTATGCCGGTGTGGCTGTTGCTCCGTTCGAAAGAAAGTATGGCGTTTTTGGTTTATCTTTTCTTTCTGTAGATTATGGAGATATTATTCGTACAGTACGTTCAACAGATGATTCCAAGGGTTATGTTGAACTTGGCACATTTAAACCTTTTGCGGGATATTTGGGCCTAAGTTATGCTAACGAGCTTTCGGATAAGTTTTCCATAGGAGCGACTGTTCGCTATGCAACGCAGAATTTGGGTGATGACCAAGTTGTAAGTGTTAACGATGATGGCTCGTATGGTAAAAAAAGCTATTCTAAAAGTACGCTTGCATACGATTTCGGTGTGATTTATAAGACCGGGTTAAAAAGCTTAACTCTTGGTTTGAATATCAGGAATTTTTCTGAAGAAATTAAATACGAAACAGAGGGATTCCAGCTTCCACTTATTTTCAAAATTGGTCTTTCTATGAATATTATGGAATTATTCCCTTCATTAGACCAAAATATGCATAAATTCCTTGTTTCGGTTGATGCTTCTCATCCGAGAGATTACCAGGAACAACTTAGCATAGGCGGCGAGTATTTATTCATGAATACTGTTGCGTTAAGAGTCGGTTATATGTTCCCTGAAGATGAAAAGGGAATTAGCGCCGGTATTGGCTTACAGCAAAAAATCGATGGATTCGATTTCGGATTCGATTATGCTTATACAACTTTTGGCGTGTTCAGCGATGTTCATAGATTCAGCGTACGCTTTGCTTTATAATTCTGAAAATATTGAAAAGTGTTTAATTCAAAACAAGTTTAATTAAAAGAAATTTGGTAAATAATATGAAAAATTTTATTACTATATCTAAAAAAATGCTTTGGCTGCCGGTAGTTGCATTTCTTGTGATTTCGATGACCGGCTGTTCAACCGATGTGGATAATAGCCCATACGATCCAAACTTTAAAGCCGACCCGGATCCTGTTGTTACTTCGGTATCTCCGGAGAATACCGCTTATGCCGGCGTTTCAATTATAACCATCAACGGTTCTAATTTTTCATCTGACGTAAAAGGCAATGTGGTATATTTTAATACTACTTTAGGCACTGTTTTGTCGGCTACTCCAACTCAACTGACAGTAAGAGTCCCGAATCTTGTTACAGATTCCATTCTTTTACGCGTAGCTACAACAACAGCTATTAACTGGGGCAACTACCAGGAAAAGTATGTTCTTCAGTCTGCTGTTGACGAGTTTGGCGGTTTCAAAAACGGTACCGAAGTCCCTGCCGGTATAGCTACCGATGCGTCTGGCAATTTGTATGTTTCGTGGACGCAGTTTAACGCAGGTAAAGGAATAACGAAAATTTCTCCTGATGGAACGCGTGATGATAATTACGCTCCTAAGGGGCCTGAAACAACCTGGAATGGTATGAAGATGGGTCCTGACGGAAATCTTTATTGCGCAAGAAACGTAAAAGCTATTTTTTCAATAGCGCCCGGAGCTAAAGCTGGAACATTCGCGTCTACTGGTTTGGGTACAATTTACGATCTGGATTTTGACAGAAACAAAGTAATTTGGGCCGGCGGTAATAACGATTATATTTACAGCGTAACTATGCAAAAAGTTGTGAATTCATTTGCATTTAAGGGTAATGTTAGAAGCGTAAGAGTATTTTCCACAGGTGGAAAAGATTACGTATATCTTGCAGCGCAAAGAGATACGTCATGTAAAATATATAGAATGGAAATCCAATCCACTACCGGCGATAAACTTGGACCGGAAGAAGAGGTTTTTAACTTTACCGCCAATTATGGAATTGGTTATATAGTTTATTCCATTACATTCACTTCCGATGGCGATATGTATTTAGGAACCGATCACAGCAATGGTATTATTGTTGTTCATGCTGATCGTACATCTGAGTCATTATACTCAGGATTGATTCATCCGAAAGGTTTGTTCTTCGGATGGGGACAAGGGTCAACTTTGTATTACACAAGAGGAGCTTCAGATACTTCTCAGGCTGTAATAAAAATGAATATGATTAATGGAAAGACAGGCGCTGCAATAACAGGCGCTCCTTATTATGGAATACAATAAAGTTTGCTTGAAGAATAGTGTTAGGAGAGTTATAATCAATTATTTAACAATATGGAGTTAAAAATGAAAAAAATCCTTTCTTTTTTTGCGATTCTTTCGCTTATCAGTTCATTTACATATGGGCAATGGTCTTATGTAAAAGATTTTTGTACTTTGAAGTATAACAGTGGCTGCCACGGACTTACAGTTACCCCTGACGGTAAAATTTGGGTTGGTCTTTATGCCACATCTTCAAATCAAGTGGATTCTATAGTAAATGGAACTTATGTTAAATATGTTAATCCTATTATTATATATAATCCAGATGGCACAGAATTTAAAAGAATTAAGACTATTACAGTAAATGGTGTTACTGATACTCTTGTAACCTATAACGCTGGTATGAGAGCAGGTTATGACGGTAATGTATATGCTTCCATAAAAACGGATCTTTACAAAATAAACGGTACTACCTACGAAGGTATGGCAAAATGTACTCCTGTTTCTGGCGCGGTTTTAACTCAGCCGGCAGTTGACGGACAGGGAAGCGTTTATACTTCGCAAGTTTTGTATGGTAATCCGGTAATGGAATGGGCATCGAGCGATTTGAGTTTTGTTTCAAATAGTATTGATGTTATTCAGGATTATAGAAGAACACTTCATTGCACAAAAGATGGATTGACTTTATACATTCCTTGTTTTGGAACAGAACAAGTTTATGTTGCTACCCGTCCTGATGCTTTTTCAAGTTTTTCAATTACAGATTCATTGTTTGCCGGCGCTGCTGTTGAGTGCTTAGCATGGCATCCAACAACTGGTCATTTATGGTTCAGCGGTGGTAATTACATGAACGTTCCTACTAGTCCTAATTATTCTCCATGTACATGGTACGATTATAATATGGACACAAAACAGGTTGTTGACAGTATCAAATGGGTTATGTTTGAGGCTAACGCTGATGATGAAAGACCAAGAGGACTTGCATTTTCTCCTGACGGAAAAACAGCTTACATAGGCTGCTTCGGCTCTTCAAAATATAATCCGGTACAAGAGTTCAAATATGATGGTGGCACTGGTGTCAAGAAAGAAAACAGTGTTGTAAAATCATTCGCACTTTCACAGAACTATCCTAATCCATTCAACCCAACTACAAAGATCAGTTTCAGCGTTCCAAAAGACGGTAATGTTTCTTTGAAGGTTTACAACATGTTAGGACAGGAAGTTGCAACATTGGTTAACAAAGATTTATCTGCCGGTACATATACGGCCAATTTTGACGCTTCAAAACTTTCTTCAGGCGCATACATCTATGAATTGAAATCAAATTCACAGAGCATAAGCAAGAAAATGTTATTGATGAAGTAATTTTCACTTGATTATTCTTTTATGGCAGAAACCGCCGAAAATGCGGTTTCTGCTCTTTTTTTATTACATGGGGAATTTTAATAAGTTTATTATTAGGTTTTTTACTGTCTTTATTGGCATTTCCATTATTTGATTATTATTTTAAGGGTTTAAGATAACCGGGCGTATATATTAATAGCCGGAATGAATCAAAAGAAAGATGATTTATTTTTCAACAGTTAAATGTTTTGAAATATTCCGGTCATTAAATACAAAATAGAATTCGGTTATAACCGGTAGGTTAAACATTATTTTTTCCCGGATTATAATAAAACAGGCCCTTTATCCGTACTTGTTAAACATTTTGAATTTTTTTACTGTTAAAGTTTGGAGTTAAAATGAAATTTAAAACACTTTTACTGTTATTTACTCTTCTATCTTCTTTCACCGCTTTTGCTCAGATAAACCCGAAATGGGAGATGCGCGGCATCTGGATGGCTTCGTTGGGCATTGACTGGCCAAGAAGCGTGGGTACTTCTGCTTCTACAATTAATTCGCAGAAAAACGAACTTATTGGTATGCTTGATAAACACAAATTAAGCGGTATGAACGCAATTTTCTTTCATGTAAGACCTCAATGCGACGCTGTTTATAAAAGCAATATAGAACCATGGTCTCAATACCTTACTGGAAAGCAGGGACTTGCTCCTACAGATACAAGTTACGACCCTTTAACTTTTGCAATTCAGGAGTCTCATAAAAGAGGTATGGAATTACACGCGTGGTTAAACCCATACCGCGCATTACTTTCAGGAGGCAGCGTTAGTTCAATTGCAGCCAACAATGTCATTAATCAACATCCCGAGTGGATAATTAAATGTAACGGAAGCGAGTATCGTTTCCTCGATCCGGGTCTGCCACAGGTTCGCGCGTATGTAACCGATGTTATTGTTGATATATTAAAAAGATATGATGTGGACGGAATACATTTTGACGATTATTTCTATCCTTATTCCGATTACGGTACGTTTAATGATGACGCAACCTTTGCAAAATATCCTAACGGTTTTACAAGTAAATCGGCATGGAGATACAATAACGTTAACTTGCTGCTAAAAATGATTAATGATAGTGTCAAGTACTACAAACCCTGGGTTCGTTTTGGTATAAGCCCTTCAGGCAACAACTCGGTTAATATTGGTATTTATGTGGATTCCGATCCGTGGCTTGCAGGTACATATACGGATACTTTAGGTGTTGCCAAAACAGGCGATCCGTATATTGATTATATTCTGCCTCAGTTATATTGGGTGGATTTTGGCGGTCATTTACCTGAATGGTCCGGAGTATCGTATTTGAACGGAAGACATTTGTACATTGGCCACGCGGCTTATCGTTATAACGAGTCAACTTTTTCGCCGACAGAATGCGGATATCAAATCAATAAAAGCAGAGCGACCGCAACTTCAAGGGGCGGCGTTTATTTCAGTTCGCAAAGCCTTATTAATAATCTGGCAGGTTGCCAGGATTCCGTACGACATCTTTATTATGCAAACGAATCTCTTGTTCCTCAAATGCCCTGGCTTCCGGGTTCAAAAACAAAACCAAACGCGCCAACAAATTTCAAACGCGTATTGAATACTGCAAATTCCAAGTATGAATTTCAATGGGATAAGCCTGCCATAGCTACCGATGGCGATACGGCTTTCTTCTATATAGTATATAGGTTCCAGGCAATTCCGACAGATTTAAGCAGTGGAAACAATATTTTTGGCACAACAGGCGAATTATCGCTTAAAAACGATTATGCTCGCTATTCGGCTACAAAAGGCGGTTACTATGTTGTTACAGCCGTTGATAGATACGGAAACGAAAGCGCTATGAGCAACGTTCTGAACTTTGACGACGCGGCTTTTATTCCTGATGTTCCAACATTGGTTTCACCTTCAAATGGAGATCAGAGCCAGAGCGTTTCTACTACATTAAAATGGCGTAAAAGCGCCAAAGCTGAAAGTTATATAATTTATGTATCAACAGATTCTACGTTTGCAACAAATACAGAACTTTTTTATATGGAAATGAAAGATACGGTTTGTAAGTTTTCAGGTTTGGAAGCGGACAAAACATATTACTGGCGTGTAAAAGCGTGCGCTTTTGCCGAAAGCCAGTTCTCGAATGTGTTTTCTTTCCAGGCTGGTTTCCCGAGTACTCCGGTACTGGTTTTCCCAGCCCATGCTTCTGTAAATGTTCCGACAAATACAGTATTTAAGTGGAACGCAACCGCAAGAGCTACATCTTATCATTTTATGTTGTCCACTTCTTCAACATTTAATCCGGCAAGTTCAACGGTAATGGATGTTACTGTTGCTGATACTACCGTTCAGGCACAGAATTTAGCTGTAAATAAAGTTCATTACTGGAAAGTCCAGGCAATTAACTCTATGGGCTCAAGTAACTGGCCTACTACTTTTGGTTTTAAGACTGGTACGGCTTCGGATGTAAATACGGATATTCTTGCGCCAAAAGTATATGAGTTAAAACAAAATTACCCGAATCCGTTTAACCCTACTACAAAAATTACTTATTCAATTGCTAAAGCCGGAATGGTTTCAATTAAAGTATATAATGTTTTGGGCAGCGAAGTGGCAACTCTTGTAAACAGAGAAATGTCGGCTGGTACTTATAGTGTTGATTTTCCGGGAATAAGCAGACAACTGCCAAGCGGAATTTACTTCTATAAGTTAGTTTCCGGTAATTTTACAGATATTAAAAAGATGCTTCTCTTAAAGTAAACTTCTTAAAAGCTGTCCGGTTAAGCCGGGCAGCTTCCTTTATTCTTCCTTTCTTAAATAGTCCATTTTAAGTTAATATTAACCTTTTTTGAACAAATTGAAATCAGTTGACAACCGGATTAAAAGGTATTATATTAAAATACTTCATTTATTCTATATACTGTACGGGAAAATATTAGTCGCCAGGTTATTCAGTTTTATCCATGTACAGTGAATTTTCATACGGGTTTAATGGTAATTTTGGAGTAGTTGCCAAAATTACAGCCGAGGTCAGCGGCGTATAAGGTCATTATTAATATACAAAAGCATGGATGTATAAAGTCTTTGCATTACTCAATTAAGCTTTTAGTTGTAAAAAACTATATCTGCTTCATCATGATCTTTTCTGCTTAAACGACCTCATGTTTATAAAGATAATCATATAACGAAAAGTTTATATTTAGGGAGTAGTAAAGATGAAAAAGTATTACAATTTAGTTGTACTTACCGTGTTATTTTCTTTTCTGGCGCTTCCTCTTGCATATAGCCAATCGGCCAGGTCAAATAGTTCTTCGGAAGATCGTGCTGTAAAACCGGTTCTTAGGAATTCAAAAACGAATTTGCCCTCAAATTTCTTTTCGGCTAAAAAAGAACTTGAATCAAAATCTGTTACAAATGTAACAGCCGCAATAACAGCGGGAGCAAATTATCTAAAACATGCCCAATCGGATATTACCGAAGATAATGCGGGCAATGGTAATCCTGACGCGGATAATAATGATGGAGGCTGGAATTGGGTGTTAACTGCGCCGACATTTGTACATAACGGCGCTGCAAGTCCGGTTAATTTGTACGGCGTAACCGCTATGGGCCTTTATTATGCCTACCTTCGCATTGGTGATCCAGCCTATAAAACAGCAATGGATGACGCGGCAAATGCTATTCTTGCAAACAGCAATGTAAAAGATCCTTCAGCTATAAAGTTTCTTTTGCTATATAACGATTTGCAAGGCGTTAGTGATCCTAAATACAGAAATGCGGCTAAACAAATTTATGATAACCGAATAGCTGCAGATGGCGGAGGAACCGCTACCGGTTTGGCGGTTTATATAAGAGAATTAAGAGGCGTTACTCAAGGTTTTCATAATGGTATAATTACGTGGGACCTTGGAGCGTGGGCTGTAGCTGCTCAAATGCTTTATGACAGGTTTGGCGGTAATTACCATAATGACGCGGGTGATTTTGCAAATGTTGCCTACAATGCTTCGTATATTACAAACACTAATTATTTCGATTTGGTAAGATGCGCAGGATGGGACGAAAATTATAACAATATGGATTACCAGTATTATGTTTTGGGGCTGTCGGGACTTCTGGATGCATTCAGGGTTTCCGGAGTACACACGGATAAAATAAACGATGTTATTGCAAGGCTTTATTCAAGCCAGTCTTCGGGAACAGGCGGTTTCAGTTTATGTTACGGCGCTCATGCAAATGATGAGGATTATCAGTCAACTGCCTATGCAGTTATGGCTTTGGGCGATTATTATAAATCCGTACATGCTTCTGTTCCTTCAACTATAACAAATGCCGTTATATTTTTAACCTTATCTCAGGATGCAAGCGGCGCATGGGTTAATACTGACGGTACGCATTACCCTGAAGTTGGCGGTGAAAGTGTTAGCGCTCTTTATTATTATGACGCGATACCGGGAGCAACAACATTAACAGGCATAACACAAACCACAGCTTCTTTCAGTACGGCAATAGATTACAACGGAGCGGTTATAACCGAACTTGGATACTGTTATGGTATTTTTCATAACCCTGATTTAAGCGGGCTTTATACGGCAAGCGCAACTATTCAGACGGGTTCGTTTACAGGCCAGCTAACGGGTTTAACCGCCGCGACTATCTACTATGTAAGGCCGTATATAAAAACAAGCATTGGCGTTAAATATGGCGCCGAAATACAAATTACTACGCTCGCGAATCCTCCTTCTGTGGCTGCTCCGCTTAATAACGCAACAGGCGTTTCAATATTGCCAAAATTTCAATGGAGTTTTTCGCTTCCTTCATTTTTATCGCTTCTTTCGTACGACTTGAACTTATACGATGGGGCTACTTTGGTATTTACCAAAAACCTGACTTCGGTAACATTTTACCAGCTGCTTGAAACGGATTTTGTGTTATTGAATAATCATAAGTATACCTGGACTATAACAGCCAACATCAGTAACGGAACATCTGTAACTGCCTCATCGGTATTTACGACAAATGTTGCGGCTAAAGCAACATTGTATACTCCGTCTACCGGCGCTACGGTTTATACTTTTAATCCTGTACTGCTTACCTGGTCGTTAAACCAGGCTGTTAACGATAAAACGTTCATTATACAATACATAAATCAAATCTCGCTTAGTTCTTCAAGCGCAGTTCCTGTTACGGCCGACTGGAATAACACTCTTATTACAACAAGCGTTTCGGCTGGTAATTCTATAAATCTTAATAATATAAATCTTCAGGGCGGTTCAAAATACTGGTGGCGCGTCATTACCATGAGGGGAACCGAGGTGATTACTTATTCGGATAACCAATGGTTTAGAACGGCTGGCGGAGCCGCGCTGGCAAACGCAATTCCTTCATGGCCTATTGGAGGCGCACAGGTATATGAAAACAACCCTACTTGTTACTGGTATACAAATTCCGGAAATCTGACGGATATATCTTTTGATTTAGTCGTAAGTAATAATTCAGGTTTTAATAATACAATACCCGGCAATATGGTTTATACATATCATACTGGTAATCTTAACGCGGTAATAACAGACGCGTTGACAGCGGGCGCAACTTATTACTGGAAAGTAATTACATATTATCAGTATACGTCTCCCGCAGTATATGTACAAAAATCGGAACCGACCGGCGCTCCGGCAAGTTTTGTAGCAAAGGGAGCTGTAAATACTATACAAATGCCTGTTTGCTCTTATCCTCTTGGCGCAATAGTATATACTCAAACGCCAACGTTTTATTGGTATCTTAACGCTGCCGCAAGCGGTGTAAGTTACTATTTGTATATTGATGGAACAGTAACCGATTTACCTGTATCGGATCAATATTCAATTACAACTTTGCGGGTTTTAAGTCCGGGCGCACATACCTGGTATGTGCTTGCAACAAACGGAAATCATGCTTATGATAAGACCTCGGCTTCGCAGACATTTACTGTTGCCGGCGGTCTTGATCAGGGAAAACCTGTCGCTTCGTGGCCTACGGGTAACGCAACTATTTATACGCAGACTCCTGAGCTTTCCTGGTATGTAACGGGAATAACAACGGGATTAAGCAAATTCAGAGTCGCATGGTCAACTACTTCAACCTCAAGCTGGGCAACATTACCGTCAAGCAATTATATTGATGTTACGGATTTGGATCAAAGAAGCGTAACGTTACCAGCGCTTGCGTATGGTACGCATATTTACTGGGCCGTAGCCGCTTATTCAGGCATTGTACCTACTACATGGTCTACCGGGGAGTTTACGGTTATTGGAGGCGCGGGCACTACAGTTCCTGTTCTTTCATATCCAATAGGCGGAGCCACAGTTTATTCTTCTTCGGTGAATTTAATGTGGTATCTTAACGGTACCGCCGCAGGTATAGATCATTACAAAGTTGAGTATTCCACTTCTCCAACGTTTACGGGCGCAACGGTTATTGAACCGGTAACAGATCATTCCGTTACAATTAACGGTTTGACGGCTGGCGTTACGTATTATTGGAGAGTGACTTCTTATAATGGTTCGGTTTATTCGGCTGCATCCACAATAGGAGTATTTACAATAGATGCGGGCGCGAGCGCCGCAACGCCGTTTACCGGTAGTCCGGTTGGCGGTGTAATTATTACAACAAGCGCTCCTGTTCTTTCCTGGTTGATACCGGTTAAGTCCGATGCTACGTTGAAATATGATCTGCAGTATTCAAATAGTACCGATATGAGTTCTGCCGTTACAATTACAAATATTACAGGCTCTTCTCAAACGCTTGGCGGGTTAAAAGCCGGACAAACATATTACTGGCAGGTACGTTCAATAAACTCAAAAGGAGAGGCGTCTGCATATTCGCCGGTCGCAACTTTTTCAGTAAACGGAAAACCTCTTAGTGTGGAAGATAACAGCGTAATGCCGGTTGATTTTGCACTTAACCAGAATTATCCGAATCCGTTTAACCCTACAACAAGAATCTCTTATTCGCTTCCGGTAAGTTCGTTTGTAACATTAAAAATATATGATATGACGGGACGCGAAATAAAAACGCTTGTTAACGGACAGATTAGCGGCGGGAACCATTTTGTTGAATGGTTTGGTAATGATAATTCCGGTTCAAAGGTTGCCAGCGGAGCTTATTTATATAGAATAACTGCCGGAAGCTTTACTGCTACAAGAAAGCTGCTTCTGTTGAAGTAATAAATACAAAATAATTCAGCTGTTAAAAGGGATGATTTTTCATCCCTTTTGCATTTTTAAAACTTTCATTTTCAGCGCGTAACAGAGACTTTTTACCCGAACCGTAACAGCATAAAAATGAAAGTCTTTACTTTGAAACTCATATTATTATATTATTGTTATAAATAAACAACTATATGAAGGAATATGCCTAATAAATATGAAATTGCAGTACTGGGAGGCGGTCCTGGTGGTTATGTGGCCGCAATAAAGGCATCTCAGCTTGGTTTTAAGACGGTGTTGATAGAAAAAGATAACCTTGGTGGAATTTGCCTGAATTGGGGCTGTATACCAACAAAATCGCTGCTGAAAAACGCTGAACTTTATGATAAGATAAAAAAGCAATCTAAAGATTTTGGGATAAGTGTGGAAGGGGTATCGTTCGATTTTGGCAAAATTATTAAACGCAGCCGCGATATTTCGGGGCGTATTACCAAAAATGTGGAACTGCTTATCAAAAAAAATAACATAGAACGCGTTAAGGGTTTCGGCAAACTGACAGGTAATAACAATATACAAGTCTCCGATGCCGAAGGAAATGTTATGGATAATATTTCCGCTGATAATATTATAATAGCAACGGGAGCCCATACAAAGACTATTCCCTCAATACCGGTAGACAGAAAAAACATTATTACAAGTTCCGAAGCAATGAATTTACCGGAACAGCCCAAGGAACTGATTATTATAGGCGCTGGTGCAATTGGCGTTGAGTTTGCTTATTTTTATAACACTTTGGGCACAAAAGTTACACTTATAGAAATGCTCGATTCAATTTTGCCGATTGAAGACAAAGAAATTTCGGATAACCTTGCCAAGAGTCTTAAGAAACAGGGCATTGAAATTTTAACAGGTACTGTTGTAGAAAACTGTACGGTCAATAATAATGCGGTTGAGGTTACAATAGTTAAAAACGGCGAAAGAAAAACGATAAAGGCCGATAAAGTATTAAACGCCATAGGCGTTACGGGTAATGTTGAAAATATCGGTCTTGAAGATTTGGGAATTGAGTTATACAAAAATCATATTAAGGCAAACCGGATAAATTATAAAACGAATGTAGAAGGCGTATTTGCCATTGGCGATGTAATAGGCCCGCCCTGGCTTGCGCATGTTGCTTCAGCGGAGGCTATTGCCTGCGTGGAAGGAATCAAGGGGCTTAACCCTGTTCCGGTAAATTACGAGAATATCCCCGGCTGCACATACTGCCAGCCACAGGTTGCAAGCGTGGGACTTACGGAAGAGAAGGCAAAAAATGCCGGTTACGAAATTAAAATAGGAAAATTCCCCTTTATGGCCAGCGGAAAAGCTTTTGCCGCCGGCGAAAGGGAGGGATTTGTAAAAGTAATATTTGACGCTAAATACGGAGAGCTGTTGGGAGCTCATATTATAGGGGCCGAAGCTACGGAATTAATTGCCGAAGTTGCCCTTGCTAAAAGTATGGAAGCAGATTATAAATCTATAATTAACACTATACACGCTCATCCTACTTTAGCCGAATCAATAATGGAAGCTGTTGGTAATGCTTATGGAGAATCAATACACATCTGATTTGAGAACAATTAATTATACTGATCTTGGGCTTATTGATTATAAAGAAGCCTGGGACTTGCAAAAGGAAACTTTTGAACTCCGCAAGGAGAATAAAATACCGGACATACTGTACCTTCTTGAACATCCGCATACTTACACACTGGGGCGGGTTGCCGATAGAAAGAACCTGATAGGTTCCGAGGAGTTTCTAAAAAAATATAACGTATCCATATACGATATAGACCGGGGAGGGGATATTACTTATCACGGTCCCGGGCAAATAGTCGGCTACCCTATCATTAATCTTAACGATTGGGTTAACGATACCCATAAATATCTTCGTTCGCTTGAAGAAGTTATAATATTAACCTGCGCGGAATATGGGCTTAATTGCGGAAGAAATCCTAAATATACCGGCGTTTGGCTTGGTGATAGGAAAATTGCCGCTATTGGTATAAAAGTAAGCCGCTGGATTACTATGCACGGTTTTGCATTTAACGTAAATACCGACCTGAATCTGTTTAACGGCATAATTCCTTGTGGAATTACAGATAAAGAAGTCACTTCGCTTCAAAAAGAAACTAACTCGGTTATCAATCTGTTTGAAGTGAAGGAAAAACTGGTAGCTAATTTTTGCAAGGTTTTTGGTTACAATAACCTGCTGAATAAAGAGCTCCGGCTTTTAACAAAAGATTCAGTTAGGTAACATTAATAGGAATTTGATTTGGAAATGGAACTAAAAGAAAAAAAAATTAAAAAAATAAGCGGAGATGTTTTGACAATCGACGCTTCCGGCAACGGCCATAGCAAAATAGAAAAAGAAAGAGGCTTGGCTGTTTTGAGTAAAATGTTTACAGCAAGGCACATGGATAATAAAATAATGAACTTGCTTAAACAGGGAAAAACATTTTTCCATATAGGCACTGGCGGGCACGAAGCTATCCAGATAGCTGCCGGCGAATGCCTTGACCCTAAAACAGATTGGTTTTTCCCTTATTACCGCGATCTTGCATTTGCTTTGTCAATAGGCATTACGCCGTATGAATACTTTCAGCAAAGTCTTGCAAAGGAAAGCGATCCTTCAGGGGGCGGCAGGGCTCTGCCGTGCCATTTTGGCACACGAAGGATGAACATACCGGCGCAATCGAGTCCAACCGGCACTCAATATATGCAGGCCGTAGGGACAGCAATGGCCGCCGTAAAAAAGGGAATTAATAGTATATCGTATGTAAGTTCCGGTGAAGGAACAACAAGCGAAGGAGAGTTTCATGAAGCTGTCAACTGGGCAAGCCGGGCAAAACTGCCTGTGCTTTTTCTCATTCAAAATAACGGCTACGCAATTTCTGTTCCTGTAAGCGAACAGTGCGGCGGCAAAGACAACTCAATTGCAGAAATGATGAAAGGTTACGAAAACTTACTACGGATAAAGGTAGATGGTACAGATTATGCGGCTTCCTATAAAGCCGCACAAACGGCAGTTGAATACATAAGAGCCGGCAACGGACCCGCTCTGATAGAGGCTTTTACTGTAAGGTTGTATTCTCATTCTTCTTCCGATGACCAGAGAAAATACAGACCGTTGGAGGAGTTGGAAGAGGAAAAAAAGAAAGACCCTATTTTGCTTCTGTCAAATTATCTTGTGACTCATGGTATTGCCACGCAAAAGGAAATAGACGCTTTAAGCGAAGAAGTTCAAAAAAATATTGAAGAAACCGCAAACGAAGTATTGAAACTTGACGATCCGGTTCCTTCCGAAGCAACAACTTATGTGTTTGATGAAAGCGGACACAGGGAATCTTTGGATTACGAAAAAAGCCAGCCTGCAGGGCAGAAAATAGTATTGGTTGACGCCGTTAACCATGCTTTGCACGAGGAAATGAAAATAAACAAAGACATGTTTATTTTTGGCGAGGATGTTGCCGGCAGAAAGGGAGGGGTGTTTTCTGCCACAAAAGGACTTGTGGATGCCTTTGGTAACGAAAGAGTTTTTAATTCGCCTCTTGCGGAAGCCAGCATTGTTGGCGTTGCCGCCGGTATGGCCTTGGCCGGGCTAAAACCGGTTGTTGAAATTCAGTTTGGCGACTATGTATGGCCTGCTTTTATGCAGTTTAAGGATGAGGTTGCAACATACCGGTATCGTTCAAACAACTCGTGGCCATGTAGTTTTGTTACACGTGTTGCCGTTGGCGGTTTTATACATGGCGGGCTTTATCACAGCCAGAATATTGAATCAATTTTTGCGCATGTGCCTGGTATTTATATCGCGTATCCTTCAAATGCGGCAGATGCAAAAGGATTGCTGAAAACCGCAATAAGACTCAATGACCCAGTCTTATTCTGTGAACATAAGGGGCTTTACAGGCAAAGCTTTGCCATGGCGCCCGAACCTGACGAAGATTATCTCCTCCCGTTTGGCAAAGCCAATGTGCTGCAAACCGGGGATGACATTACAGTTGTATCTTATGGCGCCTCTTTGTGGGAGTCCGTTGCCGCATGTAAAAAACTTGCAGAAGAAGGTTATTCCGCTGAAATTATTGATTTAAGAACAATCATTCCTCTTGATGAAGAAACAATATTTAATTCGGTTAAAAAAACGGGCAAAGTTGTTATTGTGCACGAAGATACATTTACTGCCGGCTTTGGTGCCGAAATAGCCGCCCGTGTTGCGGATAAATGCTTTAGGTATCTGGATGGACCGGTTAAAAGAATTGCGGGAAAGGATTGCCATATTCCGTACCACACTATACTTGAAAGTGAAGTTTTGCCTACCCGCAAATCTATCTACTCAGGTATTAAAGAATTGCTGGAGTATTAAATATTAAACAATAAAGTATTCGCTTTATATGTTAATAAAAAATTTAAATTGGGATTTATATGATTGTAGATGTAATAATGCCTAAAATGGGAGAAAGCGTAAACGAAGGGACCATTTTAAAATGGCATAAAAAAGTCGGGGATAAAGTTAAACTTGATGAAACAATGCTTGAAATTGCAACCGACAAGGTTGATACCGAAGTTCCGGCCCCGGCCGAAGGTGTTGTTGTAGAGATAATTGTGAATGAGCAGGAAACGGTTGAGGTTGGTACTGTTATTGCCAAAATAGCTACGGAAGGCGAAGCGGCTCCCGAAAAAACAACTACCGAAAAAAAGGAAACTGTTACCGAAAAGACGGATAAAGAAGAAAAGCAAACTGTAAAGCCTGTTGAGAAAACTGCTGTTAGCAGAGATGAAGCTTCTTCGTTCTTTTCTCCTTTGGTGCTGAATATAGCAAGTGTTGAAAATATTTCGATGGATGAGCTGAAAAGTATTGGCGGAACCGGTATAGGCGGCAGAGTTACAAAAAAAGACGTCTTGAATTATTTGGAAGAAAGGAAAAATAAACCCGCAAATAAAACAGAATTGTCGGCTGTTGCTGAAAAAACCATGCCTGTTGATTTTCAAAACGGCGAAGAAGTGATTCCAATGGAAAATGTGCGCCGGAAGATAATGGAGCACATGGTTCGTAGCAGAGACACTTCCGTGCATGTTACAGCTGTTGTAGAAGTTGATATGAGCAAAATAGAAAAGGACATAAAGCTTAAAAAGGAAGAATTCCTTAAAGCGGAAGGCGTTAAGCTTACATATATGTCGTATATAGCTCTTGCGGCTATTAAAGCGTTAAAGGAATATCCTCTTGTAAATTCCTCAATAGATGGAACCAATATCATCAAGAAAAAAAACGTTAACCTTGGTATAGCCGTTTCTGTTGAACCGAACGGATTAATGGTTCCCAATATAAAGTCGGCCGATGAAAAGAACCTTACCGGCCTTGCAAAGGCAATAGCCGGCATAGCTGATAAAGCAAGGAGTAAAAAGCTTTCACCTGATGACATTGTGGGGGGAACATTTACAATAACAAATTACGGCGTATTCGGTTCGCTGTTCGGTACGCCAATAATCAACCAGCCGGAAGTTGCAATACTTGGCGTTGGCGCGGTTGTAAAACGCCCTGTTGTTATTGAAGCGGACGATATTGATACAATAGCCATAAAACCCATGATGTATCTGACGCTTTCGCACGACCACAGGCTTGTGGACGGTATGCTTGGCGGAAAATTTCTTAAAAGCATTAAAGATAGTCTGGAAAAATTCCTTTTATAGATGAAATTCAGTTTATGTTAGAACACCTGTCTGAATTCTTCTTCGGCAGGTGTTTTTTTTTGAAATGAACTACTATAAATGTACGCGTAATAATCAATGCAGTTATTGATTTGTTGAAAAAAAAAGCATTATTGGTTATAATATCTTTTAATATATGGCTTATATGTTTTTGCAAAGAGTTTTGTAATTTAACAAAGATACGTTCAAAATGAAATCGAAGCATCAATCGTTGTTGCTTTATATGGTTAAAGCCGTAACAAGCGCAATAATCATTTTTATATTAGGCAAAGTACTTAATTATTCCGATATAAGCTGGTGTCTTATTTCCGCTGTTTTGGTTCTATCTCCGGATAGCAAAGACGCAATACCATTAGCGCTTACAAGAATTAAGGCAAACCTGGCAGGAGGTTTTGCAAGTCTGTTATGTCTGTTGCTCGGCCAACCGAATATATATACACTAAGTCTTGCTATTATCCTGTCAATAAGTATTTGTCATGTGCTAAAACTTATGCCAAGCAGCAGATCTGGATTGGCGGCAGTTATTATAATAATGCTGCATAAAGGAGGCCCTGAATACTCTCTTTGGGGAATGGTTCTCGAAAGAGTGATTTCCGTAATATCAGGCTGTTTGCTGGGACTTTTGGTAACATACGTTTTCCATAGAAATTTAGGCCATGAAGTTAAGAAAGCTCCGGAAGAATTACCGGTTGCTGATGAATAAAAAATACCGGCTAAATGTATGGTAGTTGTGAATAAATGAAATTATTCTTATTGAAGTTTTGTTTTATTAAATATAAACGCCTATTATTTTAGGATAAAAAGAAAAAGCTTAAATCAAACTGTTTTTTTTAGGTTTACACGGCGTTTTTATTTAATTAATGGAAAATCCGCAGGTTTGCTCCATATATGTTTAATAGCTAAATTATGCAGCCTGATAAAGATTATTCTGCTGTTAATAACCGACATATAACCTAAAGGTTATATAAAAACGGAAATGAAATGAAAATAAATCATCATCAGCTTGAGTATAAAGAAGCAATTGAAAAAGACCGGCAGGAACCCGTAAAAAGGCCCGATTGGTTAAAAGTTAAACTCCCTATGGGAGAGAATTTTTCCGATGTTCTTAATTTAATGCGTAATTCCAAACTCAATACAGTTTGTCAGGAAGCCAAGTGCCCTAATCTTGCTGAATGCTGGAACAACCGCACCGCTACGTTTATGATCCTTGGCGATACCTGTACCAGAAGTTGTGGTTTTTGTAATGTTAAATTGGGTTTGCCCAACGAACTTGACCTTGATGAACCGAGACGCGTTGCCGAAGCCGTGGAAACACTAAACCTGCGCCATGTGGTAATTACATCGGTAAACAGGGATGAGTTGAAAGACGGCGGCGCCGGAATATTTTCGGAAACCATCAGACTGATCAGGCAAAAAACTCCGGATTGCACAATAGAAATTTTAATTCCGGATTTCAAAGGCTCTGAAGATTCGTTTAATATAATAATGCAAAATCCTCCTGATATACTAAACCACAATCTGGAAACTGTAAAACGTTTATATCACGCGGTAAGGCCTCAGGCAAAATACGAAAGAAGTCTTGAACTAATTAGTTGGTTCAAAGCAAAGGGTCTTAGGACAAAAAGCGGTATTATGGTTGGCATTGGAGAAGCAAAAGAAGAAGTAGTTGAATTAATGAAAGACCTGGTTGAAGCCGGCTGCGATATTTTAACAATAGGGCAGTATCTTCAACCGACAAAGATGCACCTGCCGGTTCACAGGTTTGTGCATCCTGATGAATTTAAATTTTATAAAGAAGAGGGACTGAGACTCGGCTTTGTGGCTGTGGAATCGGCTCCATTGGTCAGAAGTTCTTATCATGCAGATAAACATGCAATCAGAAAAAAATAAAATATCAGAATGTAATTTTGCTCTACAGAAATTAAAACTTTCACTTAAAGGTTACGGTGAATCCTGTAACCTTTTTATTTTTTAAATTTAAAGGAAGGTGAATATGGCAAAAGTAAAAGGCGATATTGTTGTAGATATCGAAAAATGCAAGGGGTGTGAGCTATGCGCCCAGGCATGTCCGCAGGATTCACTTCAACTCTCTCACCAGGTTAACTCGAAAGGTTATCTTTATATAGTAAAAATAGAAGATAACTGTACGGGCTGTTCAAACTGCGCGCTTGTATGCCCCGAAGGTGTTGTTAGAGTATACAGGAAAACAGCGGAAAAGAAAGAACCTATTGCAACAATTTCAAACGTAACAGGCAATATAACAGTAACGGTGGCGCAATGAGTGAATTAAAATTAATGAAAGGAAACGAAGCTTTGGCCGAGGCTGCAATTCTAAGTGGATGCGATGCGTATTTCGGCTACCCTATAACTCCGCAATCGGAAATTCTTGAGTACCTGGCAGCCAATGCGGAAAAAAGAACAGGCATGGTTGTTTTACAGGCAGAAAGCGAAGTAGCCGCCATAAATATGGTTTACGGAGCTGCCGGAACCGGAAAAAAAGTAATGACTTCCTCATCAAGCCCAGGTATCAGTCTTATGCAGGAAGGCATATCATATATTGCCTGCGGCGAATTACCCTGCCTAATAATTAACGTTAACAGAGGCGGCCCGGGTCTTGGTACAATACAGCCGGCACAGGGAGATTATTTCCAGGCTGTTAAAGGCGGCGGGCATGGAGATTACCGCCTTATAGTTCTCGCGCCATCATCCATACAGGAAATGGTTGACTATGTTAAACTTGGTTTTGATCTTGCCTTTAAGTGGAAAAACCCGGTCTTTATTTTTGCAGACGGCGCTCTTGGCCAAATGATGGAAAAAGTTGAACTGTTTGAACAACAGCCGAGAAAAACCAACATTGAACCATGGGGCACAACAGGGAAACCTAAAACAAGAGAAAGAAATATTCTTACTACGCTTTATATAGACCCTAAAAAAATGGAAGAGATTAATATTAACCTTCAAAAAAAATACAGGGAAATTGAAAAGAATGAAGTAAGATACGAAGCGTATAACTGCGAAGGCGCCGATTATATTTTTACAGCTTTCGGTTTGGTATCAAGAATCTGTAAAAAAGCGGCTTACCTTGCAAACGAAAAAGGCTATAAGGTTGGCGTGCTGAGGCCAATTTCGCTTTATCCTTTCCCTTACGATATTATTAACGAATATGCCGGAAAAGTAAAAGGTATTTTTGATGTTGAAATGAATATGGGGCAAATGCTTGAAGATGTAAAGCTTGGAGTAAATGGCAAAACAAAAGTTGCTTTCCACGGCAGAATGGGCGGTATGGTTCCTTCGCCGGAAGAAATACTTGAAAAGTTTGAAGAAAATATAGCCGGAGGTTTGTTATGAGCGAAAAAAACTTGACTATTGGAGATCCAGCAGACGTGCTTACGGATGAAGAACATTTTGAGCATCTGCTTAAAGAAGAAAGCATTTGTACAAAAGATAACCTGATATACGAAAGACCCGATACGCTTACGGATGCGGTATTTCATTATTGCCCCGGCTGCGGACATGGCGTTGTTCACAGACTTATTGCCGAAGTAATTGATGAACTTGGAATTCAGGAAGAAACAATTGGCATTGCTCCTGTTGGATGCGCGGTTTTTGCTTATCACTATTTGAATATAGATATGCAGGAAGCCGCCCACGGAAGAGCCGCCGCCGTTGCAACTGGAATTAAAAGAGTATTGCCCGAAAAATATGTGTTTACATATCAGGGTGATGGAGACCTTGCCGCTATTGGAACGGGTGAAACAATTCACGCGTGCAACCGTGGCGAAAATATTCTTATTATATTTATTAACAACGGTATATACGGTATGACGGGAGGCCAGATGGCTCCTACAACTTTGGAGGGCATGAAGTCTACAACGTGTCCTGAAGGACGTGATGTAAAGACGATGGGCTATCCGCTAAAAATAACGGAAATGATAGCCATGCTGCCGGGAACATATTATGTGACGCGCCAGGCAGTAGATACGCCCGTTAATGTTCGCAAAGCAAAGAAAGCGATATTAAAAGGGTTTGAATATCAGAAATTAAATAAGGGACTAAGTTTTGTGGAGATAGTAACCAACTGTCCTTCTAACTGGAAGATGACCCCGCTTCAGTCTAATAAATGGCTTGAAGAAAATATGCTTCCTTTTTACAAACTTGGAGATATAAAAGTTCCGGAAAAGCAATAAAACAAATACCCTGAAAAAGGTTATGTAAAGGCAAATCCAAAAACGTTTGCCTGTAAGTTCTTCTCAAACCCGGGTAAACAGAGCTTTGAGAAGCAAACCCGGAAATCTGCCAAAAGCGGAAGTTAGTGAAGAATAAAGAGTAATTCAAAAAAATGAAATATTAAATAGGAATTTTCAAATATGAATGAAGAAATAGTAATAGCCGGGTTCGGCGGGCAGGGAGTCCTTTCAATGGGGCAGGTGCTCAGCTATGCCGGCGTAATTGAAAAAAAGGAAGTTTCCTGGATGCCTTCTTATGGTCCGGAAATGCGAGGCGGTACTGCCAATTGCATTACTATAATTGGAGATGAGGAAATAAGTTCGCCTATAATTTCTTCTTTTGATACGGTAATTGCCCTCAATCAGCCTTCGGTAGATAAATTTGAAAGCGCTGTAAAAAAAGGCGGATTGATGATTTATGACAGTACAAATATTGTCCATCCTCCTACAAGAAAAGATATTGAAATTGTAGCTCTGGCTGCAAGCGCCGAGTCGGTAAAAATGGATAACACCAAAATAATGAACATGATTGTTTTGGGCGCTTTTTTGAAAAAGAGACCAATAATTAAAATAGAAAACATACTGCTTGGTCTTAAAAAAGTGTTGCCGGAGAGATACCACAACCTGCTGCCGTTGAATGAACAGGCTATTAAAAGAGGAATGGAAATGGTTGAAGAAGCCGCGTAGGCTGAAAGGAAATATTATTTTCGGTATCCCGAAAGATTTGAAGCGGTAAGGCCTAAACAACATTACCGCTTTTTTTATTTTATATATTACATGCAACAGCCGGTTAATTTTTCTCGAAATAAAACGTATGTTTTCTTTATATTTATAATCCAAAAATAAAGTGATTTGTCATTATTGAAGGTTCCGGTGTAAAAATGAAAAAAGTTTTTCTTGTTTTGTTTATCCTACTGAACTGTGTTGTATTCGCTCAAAACAATGAAGCGGAATATTACCTGCAACAGGCTCAAAAATTACAAACCGAAAACAATATTCAGGAAGCGTTAAAGAATTATATTCATTACATAAATCTTACCAAAGATGTAAATGTTTTTTATGTCAGCGCGTTGAAAGAAGCAGGTTCGCTGTGCCTCGATTTGGGTGACTTTGACAGCGCCGCGTGTTTGCTGGATAAAGGAATTGAATGCGCTAAGAAAATAAACTCGGATACTCTTCTTGCACGCCTTTATATTAAGCGAAGCGACGCGTACTCCGCGGATAATAAATTCGATTTGGCTCTAAACTGTGCTGAAATGGCTTTTGATATTGCCGAGCGAACCGGTAATCTGAGTATTAAATCGGTTGCGCTGGAACAAAAAGGATGCACGTATTTCTTATCGGGCAATAACAGCAATGCGCTTTCTTTTCTTGAAAAAGCTTTAATCATAAGTAAAAAACTGAACGATAAGAGGCTGATAGCCGAGCAGCTTAATAATCTTGGGGCTGTGGCTGAGGGGATGAGTAAATTTGACGTTGCCCTTAAGTATTTTGAGGACGCTCTGGACCTTGAAATTGAATTGAAAAACGAAAATGATGTGGGGACGCTTTATGGTAATATTGGTATAATTTATCAGAAATGGGGCGAAGATGAAAAAGCCGCCGATTATTTTGAAAAAGCGCTTGCTATAAGTAAAAAATCGGGACAGGAAGAAATTATTGCAAGCAGTATAAATAACCTTGGAACTGTTTATGAAGCTATGTTCCAGTTTGACAAGGCATTGAAGAATTATGAAGAAGCATTGGCTCTTGCGCAGAAGATTGGAAGCAACGAAATTATTCCATCTGCTTTGTGCAATATAAGCCATATCTACAGTATTCTTGGTAACAGAAAAAAATCCTTTGAGTATAGCAACCGCGCTTTGGAGTTTGATATAGCAAGAGGAAAGAAGGATAACATCTGTACCGATTACTGTAATATGGGGTTCGATTTCATGAAGCTTGGGCAACACGATAAAGCCCTTGAGTATTTTAATAAAGCTGTAAGCGTTCTTGGTAAAGATACAATAGGAGTGCGGTTTGCCGATGTTTTGCAGAATATTGGCGAGAACTATTCATTCATGCACAATTTTAAGCAGGCTATTTATTACCAAACAGGAGCCCTGCAGATTTATGAAAATATCAGGCGAAAAGCCAAAGGAGCCGCGAGGAGAGCTTATTTAAGCAAACAGATAGTTTCGTATCAAGCTCTTATTTCATATTATATTGCGGATAAAAAGCCTTATGAAGCTTTGGATGTGATGGAACACTCTACGGCAAGGTATTTGGGCGAACAAATAAAAACACGGACAGGAGATACGCTGACAACCGTTGATATTAGAAAATATCAGGAAAATTTAAACAAGAACACCGCAGTTTTATGCTTTAATGATGAAGATTTTAATTATGAATTGCCGGCTTTCGTATTAAAAAGAGATACCCTGTTTGCCTGCAAGAAGAAATCCGCGGACCTGATGAGTCTGATTGACTCCGCAACATCTGACTTTGTTAATAAATATTCAAAAGAAAATGAATTCGAAAAAAAACGTAATGCAAGAAATCTCAATAGAATTTTAAGCGTCTATAAAAGAATTATTTCTCTTCCAAGCCCCGGTATTGGCGAAATCAGATTGCAAAGACATTTAGGGCGTATTTTATATGACTTTCTTATAAAAGATTTTGAACCCCTGTTTAAAGATGTTAATGAGATTGCCATTATTACAGGCAGCAGTTTTTCTTCTGTACCTTTTGAAACTTTCATAAACCCTAAAGATAAATATCTGGTTGAAGGATATGATATAAAATATCTACCTTCGCTTACAGTATCGGATCTAATTGACAAAAGAAATTATGACAATAACAGGAAATATGCTATCGCGTTTGGAGGGGCGGTGTACGATAGTCTGACTTATAATACAGCCAGTATTGAGCCGGATCAGTATTTGAGAGGTGTAAAAAGCAAATTGCTCCGATCAATTGAAAATAATGAAAAAATGCAGGAGTCGTATGCAGCAATGGGGTTTGGTAAAATGCCTAATCTGCCAGCTTCGTACGAAGAAGTAAACAACATAAATAAAATAAATAATGACTGCCGTGTAATTACCGGAAAAGAAGTAAATGAATCAGTAGTGAAAAACTTATCAAAATCCGGAGAACTTGCCGGGTTTAAAGTAATTCATTTTGCAACTCACGCCATAGTCATTCCTCAGGTTCCTGAGCTTTCGGCTTTGGTCTTGTCTCAAACGAATGAAGAAGGAAATGAAGACGGTTTTTTAAGACTTCAGGAAATAGCGGATTTAAAGCTAAAGGCAGATTTTGTGTGTCTTTCGGCATGTAAAACCGGGCTCGGCAGAGTATATAACGGCGAAGGAGTAGTGGGTTTGACTCAGTCATTTTTTATTGCCGGCGCAAACGGTATAAGCGTTTCGTTATGGGAAGTTGAAGATAGGTCAACCATGGATTTTATGACGGGCATGTACAAACTTGTAAAAGAAAAATCGTACTCCTATTCAAAAGCTTTGAACGAAATGAAACGGAGTTTTATTAAAAGCTCCAATTACGCCTCGCCTTTCAACTGGGCGCCCTTTGTTTATTGGGGTAAATAAGAATTGTACATTATGGGAAATGTGATGTTTAATAGCAAAAATAAATTCGGGGCGGAGTATTCAAAGCGGATAAACAATGTGTGCGATTATATTCAAACGCACATGTTCGAAGAAATAAATCTCGAAAAAATGGCAGCCGAAGCTTTCTTTTCCGTTTTTCATTTCCACAGGATATTTACAGCCATGATTGGCGAAACTCCCCGCGATTATATTGAGCGTCTTCGCCTGGAAAAAGCCGCAAATATGCTTTTCGTCCGAAACAACATGACTATAACAGATATTTCCTATAAGTGTGGATTTTCTTCCCCGGCGGTATTTTCAAGGGCATTTAAAAAACATTTTGGAATTTCGGCAAGCGGCTTTATTAAAAAACATATTGAGGACTATCACTCAATAGACAAACCGCGGCAAAAAGAAAATACCGGGAAAAGTGAATTTGATCCTTCGGAAATAGAAATTAAGATTCTACCTTCATTTCATCTTGTTTTTGCGCGCAGTAACAATGGGTATTCCAAAGGAATTTCAAAAGCATGGGATAAAATAAAAAAGTATGCGGGCGCGCGCGATCTGTTAAATTCAACTACTCGTTTTATAGGTATTCCGTTCGATAACCCGGGCGTTACGCCTGAAGCTAAATGCAGATATTATGCCTGTATTACTGCTCCGGAAGATTTCACGGAGCGGGGTCCCGATACCGGAGTAATTGATGTTGAAGGAGGGAAATACGCTGTTTATTCATTTAAGGGTGAAGCTGAAGAAATATCAAGGGCATACAGCAACCTGTACGGTATCTGGCTTCCGCAAAGCGGTTATATGCCCGAAGAAAAATATATGTTGGAAATCTATCCTTTTAAGCAGGGCAATGGCTGCAACAAAAACATTTTTGAGTACGATATAGCCCTGCCTGTTAAGCCATTATAAAAACCAGACCTATTCTGTTTTGTTAATACTCAATTTGTATTTAATCTGCTGAAACCACAAAGGCGGATTTTTTGTCATAATATCAATACCAACTGCAAGAACAAGAACGCTGCCTCTTACAACAAGCTGTAACCAGTTATCAAGGTTAGTGTAATCCATGCCTTGTATAACAGTTGCCATCACAAGTCCGCCGAGGAATGAACCGAAGATTGTACCCTGCCCGCCCATTAGACTTGTACCGCCAATTACTGCCGCGGCAATGGCGTAAAGCTCATAGCACTCGCCCGCGTTTTTTGTAGAGCCCTGGTTTTGCGCCATCCAGATAACGCCTGCCAGACCCGCCAGTAACCCCATTAAGGCATATACTGAAACAATCTTGCGTTCGACTTTGATACCCGAAAGCCTTGCCGCCTGTATGTTGCCGCCAATGGCATAAAGATATCTTCCGAAGATTGTGTTTTTAGAGACAATGGAAAGAATAATGAGAACAACAAACATGATTAATGTTTGGTAAGGAAGCCCTTTGTATTCATTAACCTTAAAAATAAAAAACAATACAACCGCCGAAAACACCGCAATTTTAGCGCAAAGCATCCATACGGGCTGGGTATCAATTTGCAGCTTTTTCTTTTTTGATGCTGAATAAAACAGCACCAAAGCAAAAACTATACATGCAACCACTCCAAGTATCCAGCCGATGTTTTGCGGAACATAATCAAAACCAATATGAACAATCCAGCTTTTGTCCGGCACGCGCGGGTCAAACGCGCTTACTTTTTGCGTAATGCCGCGGAATACAAAAAAGCCGCCGAGAGTTACAATAAAAGCGGGTATTTTAAAGTAAGAAATTAAAAAACCCTGAAAAGCTCCCGCGAGAGTTCCTAAAAGAATTGCAATCGGAACGGCAACAGAAGCCGATAGCCCAAACCCATACTCAGGATTGATAAGAATGGCGCAGGTTGACGCGCACAACGCCAACAGAGAGCCTACGGAAAGATCTATATTGCCCGAAACAATTACAAGAGTCGCGCCGGCGGCAAGAATAGTCCAGCTTACCATATCGCGTGAGAGTTTTGCAAAACTTTCTCCGCTAAAGTAAAAGCCGCCTACCTGCATTCTGAAAAAGACCCACATAACAACAAGAATAATGACCATAGAAAACAGCCTGAGATTAAGTTTTACAGGCATATTGGAACCGTTTAAAAGTTTTGAATTCATTATGCTGCACTCTCCATAATTCTTTCTTGAGAAATATCTTTGCCGGATAATTCGGCTTTAATTTGGCCTTCCTTCATTACAAGAGCTCTATCGCAGATGCCCACAATTTCGGGAAGTTCGCTTGATACTATTATTATCCCCATACCCTTTTTCTTTAACGAATTAATAAGATTATAAATTTCAACCTTCGCGCCAACATCAATTCCACGGGTTGGTTCGTCTAATAAAAGAACTTTCGGCTGTTCAATAAGCCATTTGCCAAGAGCAACTTTTTGCTGGTTGCCGCCGGATAATGTTGCAACAGGAACATTAAGCGATGAGGCTCTTATATCAAGTTCGTTAAAAACGTTTTTGCACTTCAGCAATTCTTCATTTTGCTGAATAAAACCATACCTGCAGAAATTGCTTAGATGCACAAGCGATATGTTTTCTTTTATTGTGGAATCAAGCACAAGTCCGGAGTATTTTCTGTCTTCTGTTACAAAAGTGAGTCCGCTCGAAATTGCTTTGCGCGAAGAATTTAAATCAAGCGGCAGCCCGTTAAATAAAACCGAACCGCTTGTTCTTAAACCGGGAGGCACTCCAAAAATGGTTGAAAGAAGTTCCGTTCTTCCGGAACCAATGAGTCCCGCAATACCAAGAGTTTCTCCTTCTCTCAGTTCAAAAGATACATCTGACAAAAGATTTTTAGATGGGATGGATGGATGTTTTACCGTAATGTTTTTTACCCGTAAGATTACTTTTCCGGTTTCGGCTGCAACTTTGGGGAACATATCGGAAAGCTCTCTGCCAACCATCGCGTTAATCAGCGACTGGCGTGTCCAGTTCTGAACCTCATCGGTCTTTACAGTCTGGCCATCTCTTAAAACAGTAATTCTTTGCGATATGGCAAAAACTTCTTCAAGCTTGTGCGATATATAGACAATGGCCTTGCCTTCGTTAGAAAGCCCCTTCAGAAGTTTCAATAAATGTTCGGTTTCGTTTTCAGTCAACGCTGAGGTTGGTTCATCAAGAACAAGAATACGGCTCTTTTTTTTCAACGCTTTTGCAATTTCCACAAGCTGTTGTTTGCCAATACCAAGTTTACCTGTTTCTGTTTTTACATCAATATCAAGCTGAAGGCTGTCAATTAATTTCTGAGATTCGCTGACCATCAGGTTATAATTGACAAAACCGAATTTGCTTTTTTCATCGCCGAGAAAAATATTTTCGGCAACTGATAGATTATTTACCAGCGCCAGTTCCTGATGAATAATTGCGATGCCCGCTTTTTCGGAATCCTTAGTCGTGTTGAACTTAACCTCGTTTCCGTTCAACACCAATTTGCCGGAGAATGAGTAATGCGGGTAAACGCCGCTTAGGATTTTCATTAAAGTCGATTTTCCCGCGCCGTTTTCCCCAACAAGCGCGTGAATTTCGCCTTCCCTGACGTTGAACGAAACATTGTTTAATGCTCTAACGCCGGGGAAATCCTTTATAATATCCTTCATTACAAGAATTTGATTTGCCATAATTTTATCAGTTTTATTGAGGGAATAAAAAGCCGCGCCTTAAACAGGCGCGGCAGATTCTATTTATTTAGGCCAATTGTTTTTAGGAATGTTCGCGTAAACTTTTTCCAACGGATGCCAGCCGTCTTTTACAACAGTCTGCTGCATGTTTTCTTTAGTAACAAACACCGGATCAAGTAAAATACTTGGCACTTTTTTATATCCGTTATCTATATAGTTTACCTTAAAGCCGAGTTTTTTAATAATGTCTTCCGGTTTTTCTTTTTTAGCCAAAAGGGAAGCGACTTCCGCGGCAACAGTTGCAAGTTGTCTAACCGGCTTGTAAACAGTAACGGTCTGTAAACCTTCCACAACTCTCTGGCAGGCCGCAAGCTCAGCGTCCTGTCCCGAAACCGCAATTTTACCAGCGGAGTGTTCGGCCATTAATGCGGCAATTACGCCGCCTGCGGTAGCGTCGTTAGAGGCTATTATTGCGTCTACCTGTTTGCCTTCGGCTTTAAACTTGGTAAGAAGCGTGCTTATTCTTCTCCTGGCTTCATCTCTATCCCAATTATCAAGGTAAGGATCGGCAAGGATGTTTATTTTATTGCCGGTCTTTTTCTCAAATTCTTCAATGGCTCTCAACTGGCCCGCTCTTACTAATTTGGCATTATTGTCGGATGCTGCTCCGCCTAACAGAATGTAGTTTCCGGTGGGGATTTTTTCAAGAATGCCTTTTGCCTGAAGATAACCAACCTGTTCGTTATCGAATGTTATGTAAATATCAACATCGCAATTCAGAATTAACCTGTCATACGAAATGACCGGAACATTCTTTTCGTGTGCGCTCTTTATTATTCTACCAGCAGTATTTAGGTTTTGAGAAATAACCGTAAGAACGTTGACTCCCTGGGTTAGGAAATCGTCCGCCTGTTTATTCTGCCTGTCCTGGTCGCCATCGGCAACGGCTCTTAATACCTGCATTCCAAGTGAATCCGATTTACCAGTAAAGAAGTCTGCATCCCTTTTCCATCGGTCAAGGTTGTAGGTATCCATTAACAAACCGACTTTACCATTGTTCGCGGTACTTTTTTTACCACATCCTGAAAATGAAATTAATAATATAAAGCTGCCAAGAAAGAGACATGAAAGAAACGAAAAAGTTTTCATCTAACACTCCGCCGATTACTTATTATTTAAAAAGTTAATTGAGTGCCTTGTTTATTTTTTTTGAGCCAAAAAAACGTAGTAGTTTATTTTATAATAAAACAAATATATTCGTTTTATTGCTTATTAGCAAATAACTCCGCTTGTAAGGCGGAGTTATTTTAAATATACCTGGAAAAGCGCTGAAAGGAATTATATAAGCCAATTAATAATTGATTCGTAAAGTTCCTGTTTGCCGCTTAATTGTTTTGGCTCGCCATTCTTTTCTGCGCATTTGCGTAAATCTTCCAAACCGAGTTTCCCTTTTTCAAATTCAGCGCCTTCTGCGGAATCGAAAGACGAATATCTTTCTTTTCTCATTTTCAGGAAATCGCTTTCGTTTAATACTTTATCCGCAATTATCAAAGCGCGCGCAAATGTATCCATTCCGGATATATGCGCTATGAACAAATCTTCCGGATCTGTTGAACTTCTTCTTGTTTTAGCGTCAAAGTTTATACCGCCGGTTTTAAAGCCGCCGGCTTGTAAAATAACAAGCATTGCCTCAACAGTCTCGTAAATGTTGATAGGGAACTGATCGGTATCCCATCCGTTCTGATAATCGCCGCGGTTGGCGTCAATACTGCCCAATAGGCCCGCGTCGGCGCAAGCCTGAAGCTCATGCTGGAATGTATGTCCCGCAAGAGTAGCGTGGTTGACTTCAATATTCAGTTTGAAATCATTTTCGAGACCATGTTTATGCAAGAAGCCAATTACTGTTTCCGCGTCAAAATCGTATTGGTGTTTTGTTGGTTCCATTGGTTTTGGTTCAATAAGAAATGTTCCTTTAAAACCTTTATCGCGGGCATAATCTCTTGCAATTTTCAGGAACGTTCCAAGATGTTCTTTTTCTCTTTTCATGTCAGTATTCAACAGAGAGAAATAGCCTTCGCGTCCGCCCCAGAATACATAGTTTTCGCCGCCGAGTTCAATTGTTGCGTCAATGGCTCTTTTTAACTGAGCGCCGGCGTAAGCTACAACATTAAAATCGGGATTTGTGGAGGCTCCGTTCATGTAACGGGCATTTTTAAATAAGTTAGATGTGCCCCATAAAAGTTTAACGCCGGAGGCAGTTTGTTTTTCTTTTGCATAATCTACAATGGTTTTTATTCTTGAGTCTGATTCCTGCAAAGAAGAACCTTCCTTAATAAGATCAAAATCGTGGAAGCAATAAAAAGGGGCTCCTATTTTAGTAATGAACTCAAAAGCGGCATCCATTTTGGCTTTAGCTTTTTCAACATCATCCGATCCGTTATCCCAGGGATAAACTTTTGTTCCGGGGCCAAATGGATCCTCGCCATCGTTACAGAACGAATGCCAATACGCAATTGCAAATCTTAAATGTTCGCGTAATGTTTTACCGGCTACAATTTTATCGGCATCGTACCATTTGAACGCGAGCGGATTGCGGGATTCGGCGCCTTCGTATTTAATCTGATCAATCCCTTTAAAATACTCTTGTTTTCCTATTGTTATTTTGAGAGCCATTGTAAACTCCTTTTTATTTATTTAAATGATAGTTTAATTCTTTTAGCCATTTGTTATACGCAATAGTATAAAGCTCTTTATTTTTATTATCCGGTTCAACTGTGGATAAGCGCTCAAGACCGTTAAAAGCCTCATTGAAGGAAGAATAAAAACCGGCGCCATAAGCGGCGGCTCTCGCGGCGCCAATAGCGCCATCTGTATTGTAGAGCTGTATTTGGGCTCCGCTTAAAGAAGCAATAGTTTCCCTGAAAGTTTTACTTAAAAACATATTCGCCATTCCCGCGCGAATAACAGTGGGGTTTACCGCGAGTCCTTTCATAATGTTGATTCCGTATACAAAAGAAAATGCGACTCCCTCAAGAACAGCTCTTACAAGATGTCCGCGTGAATGATGGTTGTAATTTAATCCTGCAAACCCGGCGCCCGGTTCTGTGTTCTGAAGCATTCTTTCGGCTCCGTTGCCAAATGGAATAAATGAAAGCCCTTTTGAACCGATTTCTGTTTCTTCGGCATAGCGGTTCATATCTTCGTACGAAGCCGATCCGTCAAACAGCATTCTTCTTATCCAGCTGTTTGAAATACCCGTTCCGTTAATGCAAAGCAAAATACCAAGCCTGCGTTTTTCTTCGGTGTGGTTCACATGTAAAAAAGTATTAATCCGGTTCAACGGATCGTATTTGATTTCCTCGCTTATTCCGTAAACAACCCCCGATGTACCCGCCGTTGCGGCAATTTCTCCCGGTTCAAGAACATTTAACGAAAAGGCGTTGTTTGGCTGGTCGCCGGCTCTGTATGTAACAGGTATGCCTGTTACAAGTCCTGTCTCTTTAGCGGCTTTTTCGGAAAGGACGCATTGTGTGCCGAATATTGGAGTTATTTCAGGCAGCAGGGACTCGTTAAAGCCGTAATAATCCAAAAGAAATTTAGACGGCTTGTCTTTATCAAATTCCCAAAATATACCTTCCGATAGTCCTTCGCTTGTGGTAGTAAATCTATCGGTAAGTTTCATTGCAATATAATCGCCGGGGAGCATAATTTTGTATATCTTCTTAAATATGTCCGGCTCGTTTTGCATTACCCATTTTAATTTTGAGGCGGTAAAATTTCCGGGCGAATTAAGCAGATGTTCAAGACATTTTTCCTCGCCAATGTTTTTAAATGCCTGGTTCCCAATTTCCACAGCCCGGCTATCGCACCAAATAATAGAAGGGCGTAAAACATTTCTATCCTTATCCGCAAGAACAAGCCCGTGCATTTGGTAAGAAATGCCAATAGCCTTAATGTTTTCCGGTTTTATTTTTGAGACCGCAAGTAATTCGGACGTCGTGTTTTTTAGAGCATTCCACCATGTTTCAGGGTCCTGTTCGGCCCAGCCGGGTTTTGGCGAAAGTATTGTCATTTCTTCTTTGGGGTAAGCGCTATGGGCAATGGCCTTGCCCGTGTTTACGTCGTATAGCGCAGCTTTAAGGGAGGAGCTGCCGACATCATAGCCGATAGTTACCATCTTGTTATCCTTGTGCAAATTTCTATTGTGTATAAATTACACTTTTACAATATGATGCGCAATAAAAAAACGTAAATAATACACTATTTTTTTTGCTCCGTTTTTTTTGATATTTTACAACATTTATCTAAATTATTATTATGTTTTAAAAATATCAGAATCGGGAAATTAATTTGTCGCACGCACCAGATAGAATTATTGATAACCTTTCAATAGATTGCGTTATTTTTGGATTTGAAAACAGAGGACTTGAGGTTTTATTAATTAAAAGAGCAGTTGATCCCGCTGCGGGGGAATGGGCTCTGCCAGGCGGTTTTATATTAAAAGATGAGAATATAGACAATGCCGCCGAAAGAATTCTTTTTGATACCGCGGGTATTAAAGAAATTTTTATGGAGCAGTTTTATGTCTTTGGCGATATTAATCGTTATCCGGACAGGCGGGTTATTACTATTGGGTACTATGCCCTTGTAAGTCCCGATAAATATACTCTTCACGCGGGTATTGATACCAGCGAGGTAAAGTGGTTCCCTTATTCTCAAATTTCAGAACTGCCGTTTGACCATGAGGAAATTATTAACAAGGCGTTGAATAAACTACGGACAAGAGTGCGCCATCAGCCAATTGGATTTGAGCTGCTTCCGCAAAAATTCACTATTCCAAAATTACAGCTTTTATACGAAAGTATTTTAAACATAAAGCTTGATAAAAGAAATTTCCGCAAAAAACTTTTGAAAATGAATCTCCTGATAAAGCTGGAAGAAAAAGAAAAAAACAATATCCGAAGAGCGGCTAACCTTTATAAATTTGATAAAAAAAATTATAAAAAACTTATCAACAAGGGTTTTAATTTCGATTTGTAAAACGAAACCGGCCAACAAGCCAACGCGTAAATTTAAACTTGGAATTGCATTACGATCCCGATTTATCGGGAGAAGCAATCCCTTCGATAACAGAATTCTAAAGTACTGACATCGAGATTGTTTCAGGTATAAAAATATTACTCACAATGTCAAAACTTCCTTAAGCTAACCGCGTTAAAAAAACATTAAAGAAGATGGTTGTTTTCAAGTTTTGCCATTGCTTCAAGCATCATTACAGCGCTAAGCTGTACCGATAAATCAAAATTAGTGTTGGTAGGAGCCAGCGCCCAGTCGTTATTAAAAATAAATTGCGAAGAACGTCTGGCTTTATTCCATAAAGAGTTCGCGTTTGCTGTAAGAAAACCAATATACTTTCCGCGTGAAGAAGCATCAAGCTCCGGTATTAAGATCAATTCGGTAATATAACGGACTAAAATTCCTTTGAACAAGCCTCCGTCTCCGCCCCCTTCGCTTTTTAATATGTTTGTACCGGGCGTTACCATATTATTCATTACCGCTTCCATTGTTTTTTTAGCATTGGATAAATAACGGCTATCTTTTGTAATACTGTATAGCTCAACCGAAGCGCCTATATATGTCCCCTGGTTATAAGTAAACAACCACAATTTATCTATCTTGTTATCGTTATTCCTGTTAATTCCGTCCCAAACAATTCCGGTTGTTGAGTCAACCAAAGTTGCTGTCAGCCAGTCATATATCTTCCGGGACCAGTTCAGGTAGGTGGTATCGTTATCTATCAGATACAGCCTTGCTCCTAAAATGGCGGCAGGAGCATTAGCAGGAGTATTTTTATAATACGTCTGTAATTTTTGCCAGCATATTCCGCCGCCGGCCGATGTAGTATTCCAGCCGGGAATGATATTACTCCATAACTCGTGGGCGGTTGAAAGGTATTTCTGATTTTGGGTCAGGTGAAAGGCTCTTACGTTAGCAAGGGCCATCCATTCCATATCATCGTAATAATCGTTTATAAAGCCGCTGTTTGCCTGGTTGATGCCATTACAGAGCAATGAGATTTTTGAAACTACAGCCTGAGTATCGGTTCGGCTGCCATAATCAACAAGTACATCCAGCGCGTGTGCCTGCCACCAGTAGTTTAAAGTTGTACTGCCCAATTCCGTACTGTTAAACCTGTATGCGCCTGCATTCCAGTAAGTTCTCCATAGCTCGGCCTGAGCATCGTTGGCTTTTATATTCCATGAAGTTTCCTGTTCTGTTTGAGGGCTTTGTGGATTTCCTTTTCCGTCAGAGCATGATACCGCGGAAATTATAAGACATGTTATTATTCCACAAATCAAGTTTATTTTCATATCCTTTCCTTTGCAAATAAACAAACTATATAAAAACAATTATAATTACAGGTTGTAATATAAAAAAACAACAATATATCCAGTTTGTAGGAATTAAAAAAATATAGGTTGATATGAAGAAAATTCCGCGCCGAAGTAATCCGGCATTGGTAACCAGATTATGAATAGTGATTTATATTGATAACCATAGAGTTGGTCGGTTACCAGTTTAACAAAATATAGGGGAAGACGGCTCTTAAGTTACACGGCTTTTAAGTTATATTTGGCTTTTTTATTTTTGCAATGTATGCATATATTAAAAAAGAGATTTTAACTAAATTTTAATGTACTGGTATTTTCCATATCGTAGAACAGGCTATCAGCCTGTTCGCATTTGGTATAAACAAGCCTCGAAAAAAAAGCCTGGTTATTTTATCAGCAACCGGCTGTAATATTCTTGATAAAAGCTGCATAACTTAAAAGTATTTGCAATTGCTTATATAGTAATTAATAATTAAGTTTTAACGGCTCGTTGCAGACAGTTGTTGTGGGGGATGTTATAATCAAAAAAAGTACGAAATATGAAAATTATACCAGGCAGTCTTAAACGGAATAAAACAGTGTTGTACGTAGTTGGTATTGTAATATTAATATTGGCTGCTATTATCATGATAGGGTGTTTGTTGCCCAAAGAAAGAATCGAACAGCGCTCTATCATATTAAACGCGCCGCCTCAAATGGTTTATGGAATAGTGACGGATAACGGAGATTATTCGTACAGAGAGGATTTATATAACCTTAAGATTATTTCTTCGGACAACGGAATTGAGACCTGGGTTGAGACTTCAAGAAGCGGGCAAAAAATAAAATTCAGAACCACTAAAAAAGAACCGTATTCAAAATATGAATTTCGGATTGTTGAAGCGGATGGGTTTGGCGGTTACTGGAAAAGTGAATTTAAAAAAGTGGGGGATAACAAAACAGAATTTTGCGCTACCGAACATATTATAATTTCAAATCCGGTAATCAGACTCATGTCGTATGTGTTTTTTGATGTAAGCAAATTCATGGAAGGTTACCAAAAAGATTTGGAGAAAGAAGTTAACAAAAGACTTTTGGAAGCGATTCATTATAAAAAGTAATAACTTATGTAAATATTAATCATTTGTTATAACAAAAAACAAAAACTTCTTTCTCCGCTATCAGGCCGAAAGCATAATATATGGCAGATTACGCTTTCATTAGTAACATTGAATAGTAATTATTCTCTTCGAGCGAACCGGCTTTTACAAAGCCGTTTTTTTCCGCGTAAGAAACAGATTCCATAAAATTATCATAAGAAACGTTATCCCGGGGTTCTGACAGTAAAAGTTTACCCTGCGGCTTTACAATTGAAGAGATGTTGGAAAACAGCTGATTTTTCTCCTGAGCTTTATACGCCGCGGAGTTTACCAGCGCAAATTCAAACATTTCCTTTAGCGCGTTAAAAACAAGCTGATCGTCATTTGTAACAAGCCGTGGTTCAATAATATTTTCCAATCCTGAATTAACCGCTTTTTTTATCAGTTTTTCAAGCATCTTAACCTGTACATCAAAACAATAAACCTTACCGGCCCGGCCAACGGCTTTGGCCATAGGCAAGCTGAAAAAACCTTTTCCGCTTCCATAATCCACAACTTTCATTCCCGGTTTAATATACTGGCTTATTGTCTTGGCCGGGTTTTGAATTAATCTGCTAACGGGGGTTAATAAATATTCTTTCCACCATGAAGTATTGTCAGCGCTTTTCATTTTCATAAATTCCATAATTTCAAAATAATAATTTTCGTATGGTACAATTATACGCCGTGCCGAACATTTATTAAACGTCTTATCGGTAAAACCATTCTTTTTACCGGTGAGTAACGCAGAGTGTTAATTAGATTAAAGCATAATCCATTGTTCCTATATATCAAATTTGATATGAGTCAGTTTTTCTGATAACAGCCATAAATTGTATGCGTTTTCTTTGTTGTGCGAAGGTGAATTTGACTCGACTTTCTTCGGGAAGCCTCTCCACTCACTCCACCCGGAAGGTCCATAATAGTCTCCGCTTTTTACATCCGGAGAAATTCCCGCGTATAAAGCCGGCAAGGCGCCCATGGACGCGGGCTGAGCAAGAATATTGCCAAACTCAAAAATGCTGCTGTGGCGCTGCAGTTCAGTATTTGACCAGCCCGGATGAGCAGCCGCAACAATTGTATTTTTGCCCGCAGCTTCAATTCTTTTTTTAAGTTCATAAGTAAAATACAGATTTGATATCTTACTGGCCGCGTATGCGTTCCATCGCTTGTATTTTCGCTTTTCCCAGTTGACGTCGTCAATATCAAATCCTTTCATTTTATGCGCGTTACTCGAAAGGTTTACAATACGCGAGTCCGGGGTATTAAAAATAACATCGCTCAGCAGAGCTGTTAATGCAAAATGACCAAGGTGGTTTGTTCCAAACTGAAGTTCGAATCCGTCTTTTGTTCGGGCAAACGGCGGGGCCATAACGCCGGCGTTATTAATCAGCAAATTGAGCTTTTGGTATTTTGTTTTAAATTCGGAAGCGAATTTTTTAACTGAAGAAAGATCGGCCAGGTCAAGCTGCATGACGGTTACTTTTGCATCCTTATTTGCTTCCTTTATTTTATCCGCGGCTTTATTCCCTTTTTGTATATTACGTACGGCAACAATAACTGACGCATTTTTATTTGCAAGGGCAAGAGCCATTTCGTAACCAAGTCCGCTTGATGAACCTGTTACAACGGCAATTTTGTCTGTCTGATCGGGTATGTTTTTAGTGTCCCATCTATCTGTAAGCATATTATTATTCCTTTAGTTATTTATTATTATTGTTAACAAATTGTTTCCACCATTTGAGCTCCGGCATGTTCTTGCCAAATTCAACTGCGCCGCCTGCTACCGGAAAGGCGGTTCTGATTTGTAAGGTTTCGGCGGCTTTGCTTAAACGCTCCATTGGCTCATGCCATGAATGCAACGCCAGATTGAATGTTCCCCAATGTATAGGGTGCAAAATATTACCGCGCAGATCGATATGGGCTTTTACAGTTTCTTCCGGAAACATGTGGATATCGTGCCAGTTTTTATCGTAAGCTCCGCATTCCAGAAAAGTCATATCAAACGGTCCGAACTTTTCTCCTATTTCTTTAAATCCCGCAAAATAACCCGAGTCTCCACCAAAAAATATTTTATGATTATCGGTTTTAATAACAAAAGACGCCCAGAGAGTCTTGTTCCCGTCTAATAATCCTCGTCCCGAAAAGTGTTGGGAAGGCGTTGCGCATATAAACAGGTTGTTGTTAATCCGGTATGCCTGCCACCAGTCAAGTTCAACAATTTTATTTTCAGGAATACCAAAGTCTTGCAGTATTTTACCTACGCCTAACGGAACAATAAAGTTTTTAGTTCTATTGGCAAGAAGTTTAATTGTAAATTTGTTCAGATGGTCGTAATGATTATGTGAAACAATTACGGCGTCAATTTCCTTTATCTCTTTTTCATTAACGGGAGTTTTACCGTTATACCTTACCGGGCCGAATAACGATACTCTTTTTTGAAATACCGGGTCGGTCAGTATTTTATATCCGTCAATATTAATCATTAATGACGAGTGCCCCAGCCATAAAGAAACAATACCTTGCTTTGATGAGTTGAACAAAGCCGTATTGGCCTGTGTAAGCGGCAGGGGGGCGGCAGGAGTACGATTGTTTTTTAATGTGAAGTATTTCCAGATTACGGCGATGTTATCTTTAATTGACAATCTATTCCACGGGACAGCGTTAGTAAACTTACCATTTTTATAAGCGTTCGAGTTTTTGTATTTGTTCATCGTATATCCTTGGCAATTCTATAATAAATGAATATTCGTTAATTATAAATTAAAAAAAATTATAATTTTATGGCGTCCCAGGCAAGTAAAAATGCCTGGTCAATAGTCTGTTTGTTAATTTTAACCGTTTTACAAATTTTATGGTTCGCAATAATCATCATGGGATAAAAAATAAAAGCGGTTAAAATTTCCATTGGAACATTTTTGATTATTTTTTGTTCAATAGCTTTTTGCAAAATTCTTATGAGAGGCTCAAAGTGTTTTTCAATCTCGCTGTTTTGTACAAGCTCCGAGAAAGGGGAATTTGCAAATTGTTCCGTATATTGGTAATAATTGCCGTATTTGGAGGCAAATTCAAATCCGTTGAGCCAAAAATTGTACAAAATATCTCTGAATGGCTGTGTATCGTCAAAATTCTTTAATAACGCCTTGCTCATCCTTTGTTTTATTTCAATATAGACTGATACAAGCAAATCTTCTTTGTTTTTGTAGTAAATATATATGGTAGCCGGTGACACATTGGCCTGTTGCGCTATTTTTGAAACAGAACTCGATACAAATCCTATTTCGTTTACCATCTTTACAGTCGCATTAAAAATTGCATCCTGCTTGAATTCATCTTTTATTCTCATGGTTCTAAAATAAATGATTATTCATTTATTGTCAAGCGAATGACAATAAAACTATGCTTAAAAAAAAGAAAATAATAATAACCGGAATTTAAAGAAATTTCCCCATTAGTAAAATGTTGTCATAAACTCCATCAAGTTTGCGCGATTTCATTCTCTTGCCTTCTATAGTAAAACCGAATTTAAGATAAAAATTAACGGCATTGGTATTCATTTCAAAAACTTCAAGTTCTGCTTTTTCAATATTGTTATTAAGCCTGGCATGTTCTGTAGTAATATTCAGCAGTTGCAATCCTATGCCTTTGTTTCTGTAAGAGGAGACTACGGCCATGCCTAAAGAGCCGACGTGATTAAGACCTTCATAATTTCTTGGAAGAAGATCGCACCAGCCAACAACTTCATTATCAACAATGGCAAAAAACTGCGCGAGATTGTTTTCTTCTATGTATCTGACTAATCGGCGAGTGCTTGCAATGGGGAAGCCGGTTGTGGATGCCAGATATTTTCGTTCCTGAGCGACAGAATTTACAGCCTTGCCATAAGAATCCGCATATTGAGAAGCTGTCCTGATAATTTCCATTTAAATAACCAATAAGTTTTAGTGAATATAAGATAATAATTTATTAAATATCCCTAACAAAGTAAATGCGGCAAAATACAAAACAGTTTTGCAAAACAAGTTCTTTATGAAAATACGCTTTCCTCAAAATTCACAATATCATAAGTGGAAGATTTTTCTCTGAATATGCTATTCAGTTCTTCTTCAAAAAAGAATTTATCCTCGTCGAAGGCGGGTTTTAAATCGCTTAACCATAGGGCGTTTTCATCGAACTTTGCAAAAAACGGACGAGCCGCCCAATTGGGGTCGCGCCCCTGTATAAACCTGAGAACAAATATTTTTTCTCCGCTTATTTCACTTACGCCGAGTATTTGTATTTTTCCAGGAGTTGAGCTCATACTTGGGCCTCTGACAGTGCGGCATATACCGCTGACTTTCTGATATGCGTTTCTGAATATCCGCCACGCCTCGGCTAAAGGCACGGCAAAAAAGTGTCTCGCACCGGTATCCCTTGCAACAAACATGTAATACGGAACCATATTCAGATTTACTTGTCTGCGCCACATTTCGGCCCACACTGCCGGCGAATTGTTTATATGGTTTAAAACCGGAGATTGCGTCCTGATTTGCGCTCCCGTGGATCTGATTCTTGTGATTGCTTCTTCAACGGCCTTTGTGGAAAGCTCAACGGGGTGATTTATATGCGCCATAATGGAAAGATTACGTCCGCTCTCGGATATTTTTTCGAAAAGCCTCATTAAGTCATCAGAATCGTGATCGGTGGTAAACCTGTATGGCCAGTAGCTTAATGCCTTTGTGCCAATACGAATTGTCTGGATATGGGGTAAATCATTACTTAGCAGAGGCTCAATATAAGACTGAAGTTTTTGGGTCTTCATAATCAGCGGATCGCCTCCGGTAAATAGTATATCGGTGACTTCTTTATGGGTCAAAAGGTATCTTTTTAACAAGTCGGTTTCCCTGGCAGCAAATTTCATTTCAGCAATTCCTGAAAACTGCGGCCATCTGAAACAAAAGCTGCAATAAGCGTGGCAGGTTTGGCCCTGGCTTGGGAAGAACAAAACCGTTTCCCGGTATTTGTGCTGAACTCCGGATAGCTCCATGCCGTCTATCAATGGTATGTTGTAGCTTTGCCCGCCAGTATCAGGATTAAGCTCCATTCGAATCATGCTTGTCAGCCGATTCATCTCTTCTTTTGATACCCGCGAACGCAATGCTTTTTCAATCATTGAAAAGTGATTGGCCCTTAACATTTCTTTTCGCGGAAAGTTCAGCGTATAAATAGGATCTTCAGGTATGTTTGACCAGTCAATTAAGTTTTCAATAACATAATTATTTGTCTTAAAAGGGAACACCTGAGCAACTATCTGCATTGCTTCCTTTTCGGCTGTATTCAGGTTTGCTATCTGGGGGACAGAAGGCAAATGCTTAAAAGTATATGCTTTGTATTCATTCATCTTACCTCCGGATACGATAATAAATAATATTGAAATAATTAAATATGGGAACTGTAATCAAGCGAACCACTTTCGATATTTCCGCGAAACGCGAACTTTATAGAAAATTAAGGACAGGAATCACATTATTGTTTAATAAGCTAATAACCATTGCGAAGCGTTGCAAAAACTGTTATTATCTGATACTAAAGCTCAAAGCAATCTAAAAAATATAAATGAATTGAACAAGTGCCTTTTTATGTGACAATATTAAATTTTCAATCCTATACGGAAGTGAGAATGACGTATTTGCGCAGATTTGGATAGCATTGGGCATGTTATTAGAAAATATAATTTAATTATTGAGAGTCTCGTTAATGTTCCATATTTTAGATTACGTTTTTTTACTCAACCTATGGGACTCACAAAAATGAAAAAAGCTTTCCTTTTCTATGCCGCAATAGCGACTTTTATATCTGTGGGCAGCGCGCTTTCACAACAGGCAAAACTTACAGGTAAACTCGATAGTCTTGTTAAAAAATATGACATTGCCGGGCTTTCGGTTTCGGTTGCAAAAGATAGCAAAATTGTATACACTCAAGGCTTTGGCAAGAGAGATATTGGCAGAAATCTGCCTGTTAATGACAGTACAAAATTCAGAATTGCTTCAATCTCAAAATTTTTTACATCAATTGCGGTTATGCAGTTATACGAGCAGGGCAAACTTAAACTTGATGAAGACGTAAGCCGTTATCTTGGGTATACTTTCAGAAATCCCAAATACCCATCCGATTCAATTACTCTCAGACGTATACTTTCTCATACGGCCGGAATAAGAGACGGGGATACTTACAGCGACTTTTTAAGCGCTACGGCTTCTTCCGTAACATTAAGTATTAAAGACTTGCTTGTGCCGGGTGGAAAATATTACTCGGCTTCAATGTGGAGCGATAACAATTCCGCTAAGCTAAATTATTTTACTTACTCAAATGTTAATTTTGGCGTTGCCGGTACAATTGTGGAAAAAATCTCCGGCGAAAGATTTGATATATATTGCCGGAAACATATTTTTGCTCCGCTCGGGCTGACTTGTTCCTATAACATTCAGGATTTGCCCGATATAAATAACCTTGCCGTTCTTTACAGAAAACCTAACGGCGTATGGACAGCGCAGTACGACCAGTATAACGGCGTAAAGCCTACTCCAAGAAATTTATCGGGGTATGTTCCCGGTACAAACGGATTTATTTTTGGCCCTCAGGGGGGCTTGCGTGTAAGTTCTTCGGATTTGGCTATTGTTGATATTGCCATAATGAACGGAGGAATTCTTAACGGAAACAGAATTCTTAACGATACCACAGTACTTGGTTTTCTTAAAAGCAACTGGATATTTAGCGGGGGAAATGGCGACACGATGGGGGGCGAATTCAAAGAATACGCCTTTGGAAATCACAGAACTACAGACCTGATACATGGAGAAGTATTGTACGGGCATCCGGGTGAAGCTTACGGACTTATAAGCGATATGTATTTTTCCAAAGACAATTCCTTTGCTATTACCATGGCTATTAGCGGCGGTACATGGGGGAGCGGAAAATACAGCGCGTGGTACAATGTGGAAGAAGATATTTACCAGGCATGTTACGCTGAATTGAATAATCTGGTTACAGGCGTTGATAAAGGCGATTTGATTCTTCCGGGTAAATATGAACTTAAACAGAATTATCCAAATCCTTTTAACCCAACATCGAAAATAGATTTTTCACTGCCAAAGGATTCCCACGTTACAATTAAAGTATATAATTCAATTGGGCGGGAAGTATCCACATTAATAAATGCGGAAATAAAAAAGGGGGAGCATCAGGCTGTTGTTGACGGCTCGCTTCTTTCAAGCGGCGTTTATTTTTATAATATTAAAGCAGATGGATTTTGCCAAACCAGAAAAATGGTGGTTTTAAAGTAAATTTGGCTACTCTAACCGGGCATTATAAAATGCCCGGTTAACTAAAGATAATGCTTTTGTTTTTAAATAATAATTAAGATATTAGTTGCCTGAAAATAAACTTAATGTGTTAAATTAAAAAGGAGTCGTTCATGAAATCTCTTCAGATACTGGCCGCCGCAGCTTTGTTTACATTTTCTGTAGCACTTGCTCAAACAACCCCTACAAAAGCTCCCGAAGCAAAAAATAAAAAAGCTGCCGTAACAACGGTTAAAAAAGATTGCAAAGACAAAAAAAATTGCGCCGATTGCAAAGACTGTAAGAAAAAATGTTCTAAGAAATGCGACGGTAAAGAAAAATGCTGCGATAAAGCCGCTAAAAAATAAGTGTTTTTTTTAAGATTTAAAGAGGCCTTTTAAGGCCTCTTTTTTTATTTAATCTTTAAGTAACACATTCCCGATGATTTCTTCAAATGCCTGTTTGGGCATGGCTCCCTGCGCCATTTGTGGCTGCGCGTCTTTAGGTACAAATAAAATTGAAGGAATGCTTCTAATGCCAAAAGCTCCTGCAAGCTCCTGCTCAACATCCGTGTTTATTTTGTAAATGTTGAGTTTGCCTTTGTACTCTTCCGAAATTTCTTCAAGAACAGGAGCAACCATTTTGCACGGCCCGCACCAGTCGGCATAAAAATCTATTATACAGGGTAATTCACCGTTAAATTTCCAATCCTTGTTTTTTTCGTAGTCGAATACTTTTTCCAGAAAAGTCTGTTTTGTTAAATGCTCTGTCATCTCGTTTATCCTTTTTTTTGTTTTTCTGATTGATCAGATGCTGAAAAACATAAAAGGATTCAGATTAACTGAGGTAATAAATCCGGAGGAGTTTCAGGTCTTCGTAACTTATTTTTTCGCCAAGCTCCTGAAAGACAGGCATAAGCTGAGCAGTCCCGTTTTTCTTGAATGAAGCAAAAACGCTGTCTATAGTATCCTGTGTAAATTCAAGATTTTTTTCCAAAACGGTTTTGGGTATTTCATTCCCTTCGCGGACAAACCTGTATAAATGGTTTAATATGGTATCGGTTTGTACAGAATACTTGAAAGCCAATTCTTCAAGAGTACTGCCTTCGCAAAAAGCGTTGCCCACTTCCACATATCTTTGCGGAGGTTTGGGCCTTGAAAGATATGTTGTAGTAGCTTTGCTTTTTATATTGCGCGATTTACAATAACTTTTAACCACAGCCAAAAACTGCGCTCCATATCTTTCCAGTTTCGCAATACCTATTCCGCTTATACTTAACATTTCCTTTTCGCTTTGCGGGTAGAGGGTAGCCATTTGAATCAGCGTCTTATCCGAAAACACTACGAACGGGGGCAAATCCATATCATCGGCTATTTGCTTGCGTTTTCTTCTTAACAAATCAAAAAGAGCCTGATCATACAGAATCTTCTCTTCTTTTTGTTTGACGGAAATATCTTCGTATACTTTAATTACTCCAAACGCCTTTTCCTTACCGAGTAAAACAGGGAAAGCCTTATCTGTAAGCTTAAGACTTCCGTATTCGGCATCGCGAAAGAGATACCCCTTTGAAATAAACTGGTTTGAAAGAGAAATCCATTGCTTTTTTGTATATTCTTTTCCTATTCCGTAAACGGATAAGCCGTTATGCCGGTTATTAAATATTTTATCCGTTTCCAAACCGAGTAAAACATCGGTTATGTAATTAGCTCCGTATATTTCGCCTGTTCTTTTAACCGCGGAGAGAAATTTTTGTGCTGGTATTGTCAGGTCAACAAGGTCTGCCGCGTCCGAAACGCAATTATCGCATAAGCCGCAGTTGTCTATGTTATAACTTTCGCCAAAGTAATTAATCAGCGGAATTCTTCTGCACATGGCGGATTCGGCATACCTGATCATAGCGTCAAGATGTTCCTTGGCGGAACGAATTTCGGCAGGGTTTTCTTTCTGTTCAATAAAGTAGTTGATTTTGCTTATATCTGCATAACTGTATAATAAAAGGCAGTCCGCTCTTACTCCGTCTCTTCCCGCGCGGCCAATTTCCTGATAATACGATTCGAGATTCTTGGGGAGGTCATGGTGCAGTACAAACCTTACATTCGATTTGTTAATACCCATTCCAAATGCAATTGTAGCAATTATTATTTGAACTTTATCTTTTATAAACAATTCCTGATTGCGTGCCCGCTCTTCATCCGAAAGCCCGGCATGGTATGGTAAAGCGGAATATCCTCTTGATGACAAATTCTCATATAATGAATCGACCTGTTTTCTTGAAAAGCAATAAATAATGCCCGCCTGGTCTTTGTGCCGTTCAAGAAAGAGCAGTGTTTGCTGGAGAGAATTGTTTTTTTGCACAACCTGTAAAAACAAATTGTCTCTGTTAAAACTGGCCACATATCTGGCGGCGTTTGGTATGCAAAGATTTGTAATAATATCGTTTTGCACCCGCGGGGTTGCGGTTGCCGTAAGAGCAATACACGCGGCCGAAGGATACTTTTGCCGTAATGCGCCAAGCTGCCTGTATTCCGGTCTGAAATCATGACCCCATTCGGAAATACAGTGAGCTTCGTCAACGGCAAGGCATTCAAGATTTACATTGTTCAGAATAAGGCTTACATCTTCTTTTGCAAGAGACTCCGGCGCGAGGAAAAGTATCTTCGATTTTTTATCAATAACGTCATTAAAATTTTTATTATACTCCTGCGGAGCCAAAGAACTGTTAAGTACCGAAACATTTACCCCAAGCTGCTGAAGCTGCAAGGCCTGGTCTTTCATCAGAGAAATAAGGGGCGAAATTACAATTGTCAGGCCGTCAAAAATAAGCGCTGGTATCTGGTAACATATCGATTTGCCGCCGCCTGTAGGCATAATTACAAGCGAATCATTTTTATCTAAAACGTTTTTTATTATTTCTTCCTGCAAAGGGCGGAATGTGCTGTATCCAAAAACCTTCTTTAATATTTTGTTGGCTTTTTCCATTAATGCTTGAAATGTTCATGAAATTTAAACGCCAAATATAACATTTAACAAATTCACTAAAAATGCAATAATTGCTATGAATATTAAGACAAAATATCAATAGTATTTATTTGATAAAAAATAATTATTTTACATACATAGATCACAGGTTCCTGACCAGAACCTATAAGAATTATTTATGTAAACAAAGGCAGTTATTTATGGAATGGGCAGTACTAATACTATGGTTGCTGATAATTAACGGTGCGCTTGGGGGGCAGTATATACTTAACTGGATGGGTAACCAGCCAAAGTATACCGGGGGTGACGCGGTTGGCGTTTCGCCTGGCGTTATGACGTGGTGGCGCGAGGTTTCCAAATTCGCGTGGGCCTTTATTGCCGTTATTGTTGAAGTTATTAAAGGCAAACCGCTTAGGTATTTGTGGCCGGGCGCCGTATCTATGGTTACCATTGTTATTTGCGCTTTTACGGGAGTTATAGAAAATATCGGCTTCTTCTATTTGCCAAGGTATTACTCTCCGCATGTTTATGCTCCTTATGTTACATTGTATCTTGCGTTTCTTCCGTTTTTCGGCAAGTTTATGTTTAACGCTCCCATAAGAAAAGAGCATTGGCTTGGTATTACCCTTGTTGTTATTGGGCTTGCAACCCCGCACTTGCCTAAAATATTGGGCCGTACCATGGATCCCAATTCGGCAATAGACTTTAATGGTTTTGTATGGATTGTTATTATTAACTGCTGTTTATGTTCTCAACAGGTATTGAACAATAAAACTGTTCAGACAGCCTTGGAAGGAGTTGGAGCAAACGCTCTGGTTGTCTGGCGCGAAATATGGAAAATGGTTTTTATAACTGTGGCTATTTTTGTATTTCCTCTTATTGCCGCATGGTTTAATGTTAACCTTCCGCAAAAAGTTGATATGGTTGTTTATCAAAAAAATATTATTGAAAAACTTGATACAAATAAACAGGTGGCGCTTAACCGGTATTACACTAAAAACGGCAATGAATTTGTGCTAAAGCAAAATCTTTCCAAACAGGATGAGGAAACCATCAAATCAATTATTGCCACAACGGATTACCATAAGTTTTTCTCATTGTTCGAAGGAAGTATAATTCCTAAAAACTGGTGGCCTATTTTGTTTGTTGTTGCCGCCGGTTTGACGGGTTATATTTACAGTTTCGGGTTCTTTAAGCTTTCGCGGTTCGCGGCGCATTTCTGGGTTCCTTATACTAATGTCTATCTTGCTTTGCTGCCTTTTATTATGCTGCTTTTTGGCAAGGACGTTAACAGCTACCAGATTGCCGGGGCTGTTATTGTTACTGTGGGACTTATGATCGGCGTCTCAGATTACAGCCGCAACAAGGTTGTTGAGATAGAAAAGAAACCCGCCACAAAATAATATGAGTCTTTATCCCCTCCGTTTTTACGAAGGGGATTTTTTTTGCATAATTGCGGGGATTGTTTTATTGCGGCAGTTGGTATTGCATTGGAGAAATTGCAATTGGTGATGTCGGCACGGCGTGGGCCATGCCGACCGGTGAGAAGCGTTTCCAAATAACTTGAGTTTATCCCTTCAGTTTTACGAAGGGGATTTTTTTTGCATAATTGCGGGGATTGTTTTATTGCGGCAGTTGGCGTTGTATTGGAGAAATTGTAATTGGTAATGTCGGCACGGCGTGGGCCATGCCGACCGGTGAGAAGCGTTTCCAAATAACTTGAGTTTATCCCCTCCGTTTTTACGAAGGGGATTTTTTTTGCATAATTGCGGGGATTGTTTTATTATAGCAGTTGGCGTTGTATTGGAGAAATTGCAATTGGTGTTGTCGGCACGGCGTGGACCATGCCGACCGGTGAGAAGCGTTTCCAAATAACTTGAGTTTATCCCTTCCGTTTTACGAAGAGGATTTTTTTTGCATAATTGCGGGGATTGTTTTATTGCGGCAGTTGGCGTTGCATAGTAGAAATTGTAATTGGTAATGTCGGCACGGCGTGGGCCATGCCGACCGGGGTGAGTGTGAAATTATCGGTACATTCACAAAATAGGCAGCAAAATACAAGAAAGGAAATTATACAGATTGTCATTTTCAAAAAGCTCAACCTCGTAGGTGGCTGAATATTATGACAAAGTCAATCTTAGAAATAAATAACTTGTAAAAATTTATGCAGATTTTATAAAAACAGGATTAACTGAACAATAACCTTGTATGTAA